>ERZ808240.177-NODE-177-length-87775-cov-7.066712_pt1 | contig 87775 bp, 54 predicted proteins | sample MGYA00521084_ERZ808240 | MGnify/ENA primary metagenome ERZ808240 (study PRJEB31516, sample SAMN03275571) | gut metagenome | biome: mammalia-associated habitat; material: feces | host: Papio cynocephalus | place: Kenya | collected 2012-08-06 ...
CGGGTGATTTCAGCATTTGTTTTTCGGAACATCTAACTGGACACCCTACTAATTTATATAGATAATACACACTATTAAAGAATATATTAACCAATAAAAAAGACCTATGAAAGCAAATTTATTACTTCTTTCGGCTATTCTCGCATCAACAGCCATGACAGCAAATGCACAAAACAGTACACCTACTTATACCAAAGCAACACTGCCAAGTGGTATTAGCGAAGGTTTCTTCCGTGGCAGTGCCGTGTTTGCCGATGTCAACAACGACGGTAACTTAGACCTTATCGTAAAAGGTCGCGACCTTGATGGAGGATGGGCCCCAAAGGTACAGGTTGCTCTCAGCAATGGCACAACCTTTACCGAAGGTAAAACACTGCTGGAAAACATTGATATATATGAAAGCAATATCAATGTCTTTGACTACAACAATGACGGCAATGCGGATATTTTACTAAGCTGTTATGGTACCCCACTGCTCTTTAAAGGCAACGGTGATGGCACCTTTACACAGGTGGAAAACTTCTCGTTGGCAGACAATTTCAGCATCAATGATGACAGCAACGCAGACGAAAAGACAGCTGAACTGTATTATACAGGTCTGACCGTAACTGCCGACTTTAACCACAATGGCTGGCAAGATATTTTGACAAAAGACAGCAATGGAAACCCTGTTTTATACAATAACAATGGCGATGGCACGTTTACAAAAGTAGAAAACACTAACTTAGCCAAGATGCGTGGCGGCACCATGAGCGTTGGCGACTTCAATAATGACGGTTATCCAGATGTGGCTGTAAGCGGATGGTATGACGAAGCAGGTACAGACATGCTGATAGTAAACAAAAACAACGGTGATGGCACCTTTACACCTGTTATCTCAGAAAATTTAATTGGTGCCGAAAAGGGTGCTGTTATGTTTGTTGACGCCGACAATGATGGCTACCTCGACCTCTTCATTACAGGTGAGTCTTGCCCCGAAGGTTGGGCTAAGATTGCCTACGTGTTCAAGAACAATGGCGACGGTACATTCCAAAGCAAAACTGCAACCAATCTTCCTGGTGCGTGCAAAGGCGGTGCTGACTGGGCAGACGTAAACGGTGATGGATTGATAGACATTGTCTACACGGGCGAAAGCAACTCAAGCAATATGATAGTAGCTATCAACAATGGCAACTTACAGTTTACCGGCAACGAGATACCTCAGTATAAGATTGCCCGTGGTGGCGGTGCTGTACAGGCATTTGACTACAACAATGATGGCATTATAGACTTGGCAGCAATGGGCTACAACGACAAAAGCTTCTTAACCAAGCACTTTTCGGTATGGAATGGTGCAGGCGTAAAAGCCAATACCGCTCCTGCTGCCCCTACCAATCTGCAAATGACAAAGGCTGACGGAAAAATTACACTGGCATGGGATGCTGCTACTGACGCTGAAAGTGCAGCCGCTTCACTGCGCTACAATGTATATGTAACATTAAAAGACGGTAGCATTATCAGTAATGTTGCAGCTGACCCTGTAACAGGAAAGCTGCGCATCGGCAATGTTGATGCAGCCCTCACTGTGCTGAACTACACGCTGAATATAAACCCAGACGAAATAAAAGAATGGGGCGTACAGACTATAGATGGTGGCAAAAAGGCCAGTGCTTTTGCTAAATATGACATCAGTTCAGCCATTCACAGCACTGCAACTGATGGGAAACAGACAGCTATTCAATATGCCAGCCAGCAGCTTACAGTTAGCAACAACGCAAAAGTGGTTATAACAGATTTGTCAGGCTGTACAGTATTCCATGATAATGTAAAAGCAGGTACTGCCATAACTTTAACACTGCAACCAGGAACTTACGTAATAAAAGCTACTGCTGAAGGAAACAATACGGTAAAGAAAATATTGGTAAAATAATACAATATGCGTTCTTTTCACATTTAATATAGATGTGAAATGATGCAAGAATATACACATTTGAATACAAATCAATAAGAAATAGAAGATGAACAGTGGTTATACTCCAAGACATCAAGCCTATGCTACTGTTCATTTTCTGTCTGTACACTAAGCACTAAATCGCAGAATATGAAAGCAAACAAAATCTTGACACTGGCCACTATGCTGGCTGTACCTGCTATCATGTGGGCACAACACGACATTAACAGTGGTGCATGGAAAATAACTTTTGATGAACAAGCCAAGACCCTGACGTATAGTCAGAACGGTACAGAAGTAATAAAAGGTGCATACGTGGAGATACACAAAGCCAAAGCTATACACGACAACAAAGCTGAAACTCTGCTATCGACCAGCTATCCTACCGTAACACTAACCAACACTGCTGTCAATGATGCCTTTGGCAGTGGTACTAAATATACTTATACCTATTCAGGACTGTCGGGAAAAGACAATATAGAGCAGTCAATCTATATCTATCCCAACAAAAACTACATATTAGTAGAAGCAGAATTGGTAGCACAAAACGGTGAAACCAAAGCCAATTATATAGCTCCTATCGTGTCAAAGACTGCTACTGCTTTCTTGCCTGCCAACGGTGCCAACTATGTTTACGACATGCCACACGACAATGACAACTGGGTGGGCTACGCCGCTATACCCTTTGCCAAAGCAGCTTCAAGCAAACAGATCTCTTGCGAGGTATCAGGCGTCTATGATGCATATAGTCGTTTGGGATTGATTACTGGATCCATAGAACACGATACATGGAAAAGTGGCATTACAATCAAATCAAACAGCAGCAACGGAATAGCTGAACTGACAGTGGCTGCCGGCGTAATAAGCAACAGAACCAACGATATACAGTTTAAGAACGATTTCGTTGTAATGACCTCTCATGGGTCTGTCTCAGGAAAGAGAGTACGTTCTCCCCGCTTTTTCTTAGGCCTTTACAAGGATTGGCGCAACGGATTTGAAGACTTGGGCGATGCTACTGCAACCCTGTGTCCTAAATTAGACTGGGATGGAGGTACCATCTTTGCATGGCAAAGCTGGGGAGGCATGGCAGAAAAGGTCAATTATGATGGTGCCGTAAACGTGGCAGACTTCTTCAAGGAACAACTTATGCCCAATAATTTTGTCAATGAGAATGGTGTATGTTATATCGTATTAGACTCTTTCTGGGACAATCTTACAGACTTTCAATTGCGCATTTTTGCACAACATTGCAAAGCGAACGGACAGAAACCAGGCATTTATCATACTCCTTTTTCATGCTGGCTAAACAGCGAAGACGATCTAAAGGCCTATACACCTTATAACGGCAGCCCTTACAAATGGAACGACTTAGTGCTTACCGGCAACGGAAAGAAGCGAAAGATTTCTTCTTACGCACTCGACCCGACGCACCCAGGCACCAAAGAATACAATCGCCAGCGCTTCGAAAAATTCAAGGATTTAGGGTTTGAATACATCAAACTCGACTTCATCAACAATGGAACTTTGGAAGCCGACAGTTACTATGACCCGACAGTTACTACTGGTATGCAGGCCTACACCTATGGGATGAACTATATATTGGAGTTTGCCAAAGAGGCAGGAATGTTTGTTGACCTTTCCATTGCACCCATTTTTCCGGCAAAAGGCCATGCCCGCCGCATCTCATGCGACTGCTGGGGCGAACTCGACAACAGTATGTATGGACTCAACAGTCTCAATTTAGGCTGGTGGCTCGACCGTGTTTATTGTTATAATGATCCCGACCACTTAGTGCTTTCACGTGCCAAGAATGACGGAGAAGCACGCATCCGCTATACAATGGGAGCCATGACAGGCACCGTACTGTTAGGAGACAATTACAGTTTGAAGGGATCTTATCAAGGCAATCAACAAGAACGTGATTTGGCTTTACGCATCGCAACCAACAAAGACATTAACGATGTGGCACGCATTGGCCGCTCTTTCCGTCCTGTAGAAGGAAAACTTGACGTGTCATTCAACCGCTCTCAATACAGTTACGGTGTGGACCGTGAGTTCACTCTCGACACAGGCAATGCTCTTTACTATGTAGTTTTCAACTATGACAAGACTAACAGCTACACAAAAGCGGCTAACTTTGACCGTATAGGTATCGATCCGGCCAATGTAAAAAGCATCAAAGAATTGTGGACTGGTGAAAGCGTGAATTTCTCAAACAACAGTTTCAATATCGCAGTGCCTACAACTGATGTACGCATGTACCGCATAGACAAGGTTTCACCTACCGCTATTGCCACACCAACCGCAAGCAATCGTAACAACATACAAATGAGCTATAATCCCGGAAGCCTCAACATCAAGGCTTCCGAGGCGATAGCCTCATTGGCTGTTTACGACTTGCAAGGTATACCATTGCGCCAAACAAGTTTCAATAAGGGTACTACAACAGCTACATTACCTATCCGCTGCAAGACTGGTGTGTATATAGCAAAGGTAACATTACAGTCTGGTTACACATCAACAAAGAAAATAACGGTTAACTGAACAAGCTTTTTCAACAGGCTACGAGCAAGCCATTGGCAAGTTGCAATGTCTCTGTCAAGCAATGATTTGCTGCTATTCTACAGCTGACAATACAAAAAGCGAATAACCGTTGACAATCTTTTTGCGCCTTATATTTACTAAAAAGTTGAAACCTCTTATACATTATACACAACTGATGAAGCTGAAACACATTTTTATAGCAGCTCTCATGGCTGCACTTCTCCTGCCCGTTATGCCCATCAAAGGTAACGGGCACTACGTTTTCAGACACGTAGACTACAATGTCGGTCTATCATCGAGCAATGTCAAGTGCATCGTTGAGGACAGTTATGGATTTATGTGGTTAGGCACCAAGAACGGATTGCACCGCTATGATGGCATCAGCACGCGCCGACTTAAATGCTACGACTATAACAAAAAGCAAGGCAACGACAATATAGATGCCATCTATGAGGACAAGGAAAAGAAGTTGTGGGTAGGTACCGACCGTGGTGTGTACATCTATAACCCTATCACCGACCGCTTCAGCTTTATGGATATAAAAGACAAGAACACTGGTGAATATCCAAACAACTGGGTACAAGCCATTAGTGGAGACGACAAAGGCAATGTGTGGGTGCTGCAACCAGACCTTGGCGTATTTCGTTATTATGCCGGCAAAGTTACGTTCTATTCCATCATTCCGCCTAAAGCTAACTTTAAAGAAAAGTTTGCTTCCAATCTTTGTACAGACAAGAATGGCGACATTTGGGTTGTAACCACTGGCATGGGAGTATATAAATATAACAAAAAAAGAGACTGTTTCAACAAGGTAATAGCCAAAGACGGACAAACACTCGATGGCATCCACTTGGTGGCTACTTGCGAAGATACAGACGGTTCCATCATTCTTGCCTCAGCAAATGGATGCTTGTACCGCTATCAAACCAATTACAACCAGTTTGAAAAGATACCTTTCTCAGCAGAAGGCCACGTTTATCTGCGCTGTCTGCAATGCTTTGACGATGAAATATGGATAGGCACACAACATGGACTATATATATTGGACAAGCAAGATGGCACAGAGACTGTGCTGCACCCTGAGAATATCAATCATTTCAGCTTATCTGATGACATTATATATTGCCTTTACAAAAGCCTTAATGGTGATGCTTGGGTAGGCACATCGTATGGAGGTGCCGACTATATGACCAGAAAGAAGTTTGGCTTTCAGGTCTACGGCCAGTGGTCAGGACTGACAGGAAGAGTTGTCAACGGGTTGGCACAAGCTCGCGACAACACTATTTGGATTGGCACAGAAGACAATGGACTGTTTACACTAAACCCACAATCAGGTGTCATCCATGCCGTATCCAGTATTCCATCACGGCAAAACACGGTATTGATGCTTACCGCCTTCAACGGCAATATCTATGCAGGCTTCTCACGAGGAGGACTGATTGAGGTGGATGGAGACAAGCCAGGACACGCTGTACTCAACATTACCGAAAACGACAATAGTGTCTATTCATACCTCAGAGACAGCCGAGGCAATGAGTGGGTTGGCTTAGGTTATGCCTTCTATCGGCGCGATGTCGGCAAACCAAACTTTGAAAGAGTCAATGAAACGGGATTCAATTGGATCTTCTCTCTATTTGAAGCGCATGACGGTACGATATGGATAGCCACTATGGGTAATGGTATATGGAAATATACCCCATCAACAGGAAAGTTCAAAAGCTATGTTGCCGGTGACAATTCGCAAAGCGGACTACGCTCCAACAGCATCAGTGCATTTATGGAAGACAGCCGTGGCAATATATGGGTATCTACCGACCGTGGAGGCATTAGCCGCTACAATAAAGCCGAAGACAGATTCAATACCTTTGGCATAGCCGAAGGCTTGCCTGACGATGTGGCTTACAACATGCTTGAAGACCATAAAGGCAACCTATGGTTTGGCACCAACAAAGGATTGGTAAAATTCAACCCTACGACCAAAGCCGTGAAACTGTTTACTGTAAAAGACGGCCTTCCCGGCAACCAATTCAATTATAATTCTGCGTTAAGAGCTAACGACGGATTGTTTTATTTCGGCGGCATAGGTGGCGTAATAGCTTTTAATCCGGAATTGGAAGATACCTACGCTCCCCCTCTTTCCATCTACTTCACACAACTACAGGTATGCAATGAAGAGATGACCACCAGCACCAAAGACTCTCCCTTGAAACAAAACATCATGTTTACAAAGGAGTTGAAGCTACCTTACGACAAGGCCACCTTCTCGTTTAACATTGTTTCTCCAGGCTTTGCCGTAGGAGGCAACGGCATTTATAGCTATAAATTAGAACCCGGCAATGGCGAATGGATGCGCATGAGCGACAACAAGCTGTCTTTTGCCAACCTGCAACCCGGCACCTATGCCCTCTGTATCAAGGTTGAAAATCATGGACAAACAGCCGAAAAAGAGCTTACCATTGTCATTACTCCGCCATGGTGGCTATCTGCTTGGGCTTATGCTGTGTATCTGTTGCTCATCATTGCCGCTGTCATTTGCTGGTTCCGCTGGTATCGCAACCACAAAGAGAAACAGCTCAAGGAGCAACAGCGTCTCTTTACTATCAGCAAAGAGAAAGAACTATACCAAAACAAAGTAAACTTCTTTACTGAAGTGGCTCATGAAATACGCACACCGCTCACACTGATTGATGCACCATTGGAAGCCATTGAGGAAATAGGTACGAAGAACAAAACCATTGCCCACTACCTGAAAGTTACCCGGCAAAACACCAAACGCCTGCTTAATCTGACAGGGCAACTGCTCGATTTCCAAAAATTAGGTGCCAACAGCCTTACCCTAAAGCATGAAAATGTAGACATAGTGGCACTGGTCAATGAAACCATAGAGCGCTTTGAACCCACCATCATGCTGCGTGGCAAAGTGCTGGAAAATCAGATAAGGGACAATGAACAGATAGTTGCATCAACCGACAAAGAAGCCGTTACCAAAATTCTGAGCAACTTGTTGAACAATGCCCTGAAATATGCCAAGCACACCATTACTGTAAGTTTACAGGCTGATGATTTGCAATTTAGTGTAAGCGTAACCAGCGACAGCGAAAAGATTACGCCTGAAGAGCGCAAAAAAATTTTTGAGCCTTTCTATCAGATAGACAAGTCCAACAGTGGTGAAAACGGTGTTGGCATAGGGCTGCCTCTGTCTCTCTCGCTGGCAAAAGTGCTGGGTGGCATACTCACGCTTGACAATAATGACAGCAACGGCAACACGTTTACTGTTACCCTACCGCTCAACAAAGACGGTATCAAGCAAAACAACATGCAGACATTGGAAACATTAGACTATCTGCTTGAAGACGATTCCAACCAGATGAAAGACGATAGCCGTGGCTATACCATACTCATTGTAGAAGACAATGACAGCATGCGCGAGTTCTTGGCAGAACAAACCAACATGCAATTTAGCATTGAGACGGCACGCAACGGTAAGGAAGCGCTGAACCTGTTGGCAGACAGACGCATAGACTTGATAGTGTCTGACGTCATGATGCCAGAAATGAATGGCTTTGAATTGTGCAAAGCAGTGAAAACAGACATCAATCTTTCGCATATCCCTATCGTATTCATCACGGCAAAGAACGATCTTGACAGCAAAATAAAAGGCTTGCAATTGGGCGCTGAAGCCTATATAGAAAAGCCTTTCTCTATCAAGTATTTCCGTCAGCTTATACGTTCATTGCTCGACAACAGAAAGCGTGAACGCGAATCGTTCTCCAAGAAGCCCTTCTTCAAGGTTGACAACATGCACATGCCTAAGGCTGATGAGGAGTTTATGAATAAGGTAATGAGAATCATTACCGACAACGTAGGTGAAGAGGATTTCAATGTAGAAACTATGTCGAACCTGCTCTGCATGAGTCATTCAAGTGTACTGAGAAAAATAAAATTAGTGTTCAACATGTCGCCCATAGAGCTTATCAGAACCGTAAAACTAAAGAAAGCCGCCGAACTCATACAGGAAGGCAAGTACTTGATAGGCGACATCTGCTATATGGTAGGCATATCTTCGCCATCATATTTCAGCAAGATGTTCTTTAAGCAGTTTGGCATCAGTCCTAAAGATTTTGAGCGACAATGCCGTGAAAAGAGAAAACAATAAGCAGCATTGATGTTGGCAATGTTTCAAAAGCATTGTCAACATCAACGGCAAATCTATCAAAAAATAACTTTTTATTTATGAAAAATATCGTAAACACCTTATTATTATGGTGCTTACTGCTCTCTTACGCTCCCGTAAAAGCACAAAAAGCAGTAAGCCTTGACAGTCAGTCATCGCTTGTCAACTGGCAACTCAAGCCACAGGTAGAGACCACAGACGGCATAGAAACATTGTCTTCCCGTGATTACAACACCTCTACATGGGTCAAAGCCATTGTTCCCGGCACAGTGTTTAGCGCTTATGTAGCTGCAGGAAAGGAAGAAGACCCTAACTTCGGCGACAACATTCACCGTGTAGACCGCAGCAAATATGACCGCAGCTTTTGGTACCGCACAACCTTTAAAGTGCCCGATAACTTTACACAACGGCTTGTTTGGCTCAACTTCAACGGTGTAAACCGCCGTGCCGAAATATATCTTAACGGACAATCCATTGGACAGTTGGACGGTTTTATGCAACGAGGCAGATTTAATGTAACCGACATTATTCGCCGAAAGGGCAACAACGTGCTGCTCGTGTTGGTGCATCTGCCCGACACGCCGCTATCCAATCAAGGCAGTCCTACTTATCTGTCAAGTGGCGGCTGGGACTGGATGCCCTACGTGCCAGGGCTCAACAGCGGCATCACCGACAAGATATATTTGTCCAATACAGGCCAAGCCACGCTATCAGATCCATGGGTCAGAACCCTATTGCCCAGCAAAGCACGCGCTGACCTGAGCATAGCACTGGATGTAAAGAACAACAATAGCCAGGCCTGCAAACTAACCGTCAGGGGCACTATCATGCCAGGCCATGTAGTAATAGAGCAAAGCGTAAATCTCAATGCGGGCCAACAAACCACCGTAAAATTTGACAAACGCTACTATCCGCAACTTTCCATTGACCAGCCTCGCCTATGGTGGCCACATGGCTATGGCGAACAGAACCTTTACTCCTGCAAATTTGAAGTGATAGACAATCAGCAATTATCCGACAGTCAAACCGTTCGCTTCGGCATAAAACAGTACACTTACGACAAACGGGACAACACCTTCCACCTCTATATTAACGGAACACCCGTCTTTGTAAAGGGAGCCAACTGGGGTATGTCTGAGTATATGCTGCGTTGCAGAGGGCAAGAATACTTTACGAAAGTGCTGCTGCACAAGGAGATGAACTTCAACATGATACGCAACTGGCTGGGCTCTGTTACAGACGATGAGTTTTACCAAGCCTGCGACAAGTATGGTTTAATGGTATGGGACGATTTTTGGATTAACTCCAGTGCCAATCTTCCCTATGACCTCAATGCCTTTAACAATAATATGATGGAGAAAATCAAGCGTCTGCGCAATCACCCCTGCATAGCCGTTTGGTGTGGAGACAACGAATCAAACCCGCAACCGCCCTTGGAAGGCTGGATGAGGGAAAACATCAGGACCTTTGACGGCGGCGACCGCTACTTTCAAGCCAACTCCCATGCACAAGGCCTGACAGGCAGCGGACCATGGGGAGCGTTTGAGCCAAGGTACTACTTTACCAACTACCCCGACGGTTTAGAGGGCGACCCCGCACGCGGCTGGGGATTTAGAACCGAAATGGGTACTGCGGTGGTGCCTGCCTTTGAGAGCTTCAAGAAGTTTATGCCAAAAGCCAACTGGTGGCCACGCGATGAGATGTGGAACAAACATTACTTTGGGCAAAACGCCTTCAATGCAGCCCCCGACCGCTATGATGCCACTATTGCAAACAGCTACGGACAACCAACAGGCATAGAAGACTATTGCAGAAAGGCACAACTTGTCAACATAGAAGCCAATAAAGCCATGTATGAAGGATGGCTCGACCACATGTGGGAAGATGCTTCCGGCATTATGTGCTGGATGGGTCAGTCGGCCTACCCCTCTATGGTCTGGCAGACCTACGACTACTATTACGACCCTACCGGAGCTTACTGGGGCACGAAATCGGCTTGTGAACCGATGCATATCTTCTGGAATCCCGTAACGGATGATGTAAAAATAGCCAACACCACGAGCCAAGATGTCTGCCAGCTCACCGCTGAAGCACATGTGTATAACTTGAACGGACAAGAGGCAAAGCAGTATGCACAAATGGCTGAAGTGCAATCTGCCAGCAACACCGCTACCCGATGCTTTACCATCGGCTTTAACAAAGAGCGCAAAAACCTGTCGTTAGGCTGCCCTACTGTAGCTTCCAGCACTGCCTATGGCCAACCTGCAGACGCTACCGACGGCAACCCTGACACCCGTTGGGCTGCCCAAAAGGCTGAAAACGAATGGATATATGTAGACCTTGGCAGCATAAAGCCTGTGGGTGGCGTGCGTCTTGTGTGGGAAGCTTCCTTTGGTAAGGGATATAAAATACAGGTTTCCAATGATGCTGAACACTGGACTGAGGTGTACAAGACCAACGAAGGGTGTGGCGGCACAGACGTTATTACTTTTCCTGAAGTCAACGCACGCTATGTAAGAATGTTCGGAACAGAATTAGGATGGTGGTTTGGCTATTCGCTATGGAGTTTCGATGTGTTGGGAGGAGTAGAACCCAGCCAAGGTCTTGACAATGTTCACTTCATACGGCTCATATTGAAAGACAAGACTGGACATGTGATTTCAGAAAACAACTACTGGCGTGGCAACAACCGTTTGGACCTTACGGCCCTCAATACGCTTCAGCCCGTGAAGCTGAATGTCAGCTCAAAGCTCTACAAGCAAGCCAACGGGCAGGCAGTTATCAGTGCAGATATAGCTTTACCCAAGTCGGCACCGAATGTGGCATTCGCTGTATATGCGCAACCCATACGCACCTCTGACGGCGAACGCATACTGCCTGCTGTCATGAGCGATGGCTACTTTACACTGCTGCCTGGCGAGAAGCGTCATGTTACGTTCACCTTTGACGAGCAACTGCTGCAAGGTGGTGGCTACAAGCTGAAAGTGCTCCCGTATAACAATTTCGCGCACAACAATCAGTAATTGTCTTTGTATAGTAAAGATGGACAAAAACGATTCTTGCACAGATGCGTTTTTGTCCATTTCATGTTTCAGTTTATAAGCATTATTATCACTGTTGCTTACACTTTTCAGTGGAAACTTTCATGAAATCAAAAGCATAGCTTTCGACTTCTAAAAGCATAGCTTTTGGAGGGCGAAAGCTATGCAATAGAAAAGCAAAAGCCATGCTTTCAAACCGTAAATTCATTGCAACTGAAAAATGCGACAGAAGCAGACAAACAGGTACTCATAATCAATTTAAATTCATTTTGAACAACTATTTAAGATTAAGCGCCTACTTACAAAATAATTTTCTTGCTTTTGAAGCAAATATTTCATTTTTTGACAAATTCGTTAGTCTTGTTTTTGCAAACTAATCGTAACTTTGCCTACATCTAACAGCTATATAACAATGAAAACGAATCATAAGAAAAGCTTAACAACTTGGAGCAAGCCTTTAGCAGAAATGGCACTTACTGCCTTGCTACTGGCACAAGAAGCCGCCCCATGTGCGGCAAAAGTTACACTGCCACACTTTGTAACAGACAGCATGGTGGTGCAACAACACAGTAAATGGACTATAACAGGAAAAGCCAACGGCGCGAAAGTAAAAGTAAAGGCAGCATGGAACCGCAAAACATACACTGCACTGACAGCACCCGACGGCACCTTTCAGGTAACGCTGCAAGTGCCGGCAGCAGGCGGACCTTACACCTTGATGTTTGACGACGGCACACCACTCACCCTGCACGATATATACATTGGCGAAGTGTGGCTGTGCTCGGGACAGTCCAATATGGAGATGCCAGTAGGCGGATGGGGTAAAGTAATGAACTATCAGCAGGAAATAGCCAATGCCAACCACCCGGAAATAAGACTGCTGCAAATAAAAAAGCAAATAGCTTACAGTCCTAACAGCGATACGGAAGTAAATATGGGAGGCTGGCGCAGATGTGCCCCTGCCACTGTAGAAAACTTCTCTTCAATAGCTTATTTCTATGCACGGGAGATGGCGGCACGCCTGAGGGTGCATGTAGGTGTCATAGACTGCACCTGGGGAGGCACACCGGCTGAAGCCTGGAGCAGCTATAATGGAGTGGCTTCGGTAGCAGGCTTTGAAACAGAAGCACGTCAATTGGCTACCAATAACTTTGATGCCACACTGATAAAAAGAAGCTATGAACAAACCAATCAGCAGTGGCTGGACAGGGCAAGGTCTATGGGCAGCAACTTTGAGAGCGGACTGTATCACGCCTCTCTGCCCCAAATGCCTGTTCCCGGACAATGGGAAAGCTCAGTATTGCCCGGCTTTAACGGTATCGTTTATCTGCAACAGCGTTTTCATATACCGGCAGAATGGGCAGAAAAGCCTATTACGCTGCACTTGGGAATGATAGACGATGAAGACATCACCTACTTCAATGGCGAAAAGATAGGTCAAGGATCGGGCTATAATGTGAACAGAACCTATACGGTTCCTGCCCATTTGGTCAAAGCAGGCGAAGGCGTCATTACCGTAATGGTAACTGATTACGAGGGTGAAGGTGGCATTTGCGGCAACAGCGACAACATCTATGCGCAACAAGGCGACAAGAAGATACCGCTCAATGGAGCATGGTGCTATCAGGTAGCGGCAGATTTCAGCAAGCTGCCCCGTAAACCCGTATCGCCGGAAAGTTCCAGTTTTCCTACCGTTTTATACAATGCTATGCTCTCGCCCCTCCATACACTTCCTATAAAAGGCGTGTTATGGTATCAAGGATGCGCCAATGTGGGCAGAGCGGAGCAATACGCCCCACTGTTCAAGCGACTGATAACAGACTGGCGCACATTGTGGAACAACGATAAGCTGCCCTTCTATTTTGTACAATTGGCAGCCTACTTGAAACCGCAAACGGTACAGCCGGAATCGCAATGGGCTGCACTAAGGCAAGCGCAGGCAGAAGCACTGAGTCTCGACAACACGGCTATGGCTGTGGCAATAGATGTGGGCAACCCTAACGACATTCATCCTAAAAACAAACAGGAGGTAGCAAGAAGACTGTCGCTCATTGCCCTGCACAATGCTTATGGGCAGAAAGATGTAGTAGACAAAGCCCCTGTGCCGGCAAAGCATCATAAAAACGGACACACGGTAACCCTGACATTTGACAGCAAAATAAAGATGGACGGAACCACGCCAAAGGGATTTATCGTGCAAACAGATGACGGAACATGGACAACCCCAACTGCCGTCAGCAGTGGAGACCACACCATACAACTGCAAGCAGGCGGTAACATTAAGGCTGTCAGATATGATTGGGCAGACTATCCTGACGGCAATCTGCGTGGCACAACAGGTCTGCCAGTGGCTCCTTTTACCATAAATGTAGAATAATACCTAACTGCTTATACTATACAGTAGTAGAATAACCCCTATAAACACAAATAATACTTTATGAGAACTTTAAGAAAACTATTGACTGCGCTGTGTCTGCTTGTCACCATCAGTGCTGCGTATGCCAACAAGCAGATTGTAGTGGCTACCGACAACACCAGCTTGGTATTTACAGTGGGCGACAACGGACGCCTGTATCAGAGCTATTTTGGTGAAAGATTAGTCAATTCTGCCGATTACGCCCAGCTGCCTTTAGGCAAAGAGGCCTACCTTACACATGGCATGGAAGACTATTTTGAACCTGCCCTACACATCAACCACACCGACGGCAATACATCTACACTGCTGCAATACAAGCACCACGAAACACTGAAGCATGACGGCTGCACAGAAACCGTCATCTATCTGGCAGACCCTACCTATGCAGATGAGGTGGAACTGCATTATGCCGCTTATGGCAAAGAAAATGTGTTCAAGGCTTGGAGCATCATTACCAATTACGAAAAGAAAGCTATAGAGTTGGAAAAATATGCCTCTTGCATGCTGCATTTTTACCAGCAAAAATATTTCCTTACACAATACGATGGCGATTGGGCAAGCGAAGTGCATAAGCACACACAGGAATTGTATTTCGGAAAGAAAGTGATAGACACAAAACTGGGCACACGTGCCAACATGTTTACTCCGCCTTTCTTCCAACTGTCGCTCAATAAGGAGGCCACAGAAAACAACGGTCAGGTGCTCGTGGGCACCTTGGCATGGACAGGCAACTTTAGATTTACCTTTGAAGTGGATAACCTCGGCGGCCTACGAATCATCAGCGGCATCAATCCTTACGCTTCTCAATATACCGTCAATAAGGGCGAGAAGTTTCAGACACCGGAGTTCATATTTACCTTGAGCAATAACGGTACAGGCTGTGCCAGCCGCAATCTGCACGATTGGGCACGCAAATACCAAATCAAAAATGGTGAAGGCGACCGCAACACGCTGCTCAACAACTGGGAAGCTACCTACTTTGACTTTAACGAAGACAAGTTGATGCAGCTCATTGGCGAGGCCAAGAGTTTAGGAGTGGACATGTTCTTGCTGGACGATGGATGGTTTGGCAATAAATACAAGCGACACAGCGACACACAGGGATTGGGCGACTGGACTGTTACCGCCGACAAACTGCCTAATGGCATTGGCAAACTGACAGAAGAAGCAAAACGGCAAGGCATCAAGTTTGGCCTATGGATAGAACCTGAGATGGTCAATCCTAAGTCAGAACTCTATGAAAAGCATAAAGACTGGGTTATCAGGTATCCAAACCGTAGCGAATATTACTTCCGCAATCAACTGGTACTTGATTTGAGTAATCCAAAAGTACAAGACTATGTTTACAGTGTAGTGGATGGTTTGATGACAAAATATCCCGACATAGCTTACTTTAAATGGGACTGCAACAGCCCTATTACCAACATCTACTCAAGTTATGAAAAGCAAGAGCAAAGCCGCCTGTATATTGACTATGTGCATGGACTTTACAAGGTACTTGACCGCATACAAACCAAATATCCCAATCTGCCCATGATGCTGTGTTCGGGCGGTGGCGGACGTACCGACTACAAAGCGCTGCAATACTTTCAGGAAATGTGGCCCAGCGACGACACGGATCCCGTAGAACGCTTGTTTATCCAGTGGGGATACTCGCAGGTATTCCCTGCCAAAGTGCAATGCGCACACGTAACCACTTGGAACAAAGAAGCCAATCTAAAGTTCAAAATCAATGTTGCCATGATGGGAAAATTGGGCTTCGACATCAATCTTCACGACATAGCTGCCAATGAATTAGCTTACTGCAAGCAGTCAGTAACTGAATACAACCATCTAAAAACCATTATACTTCAAGGCGACCAGTATCGTTTGGTATCACCTTATGAAGGCAACCATGCCGCTACTATGTATGTAGCCAAAGACCAGCAGAAGGCTGTTGTATTTGCTTTTGACGTGTATCCGCGCTATGCAGAAAAGCTTTATAATGTAGTGATGCAAGGTCTCAACAACACTACCATATATAAGGTAGAAGAGATAAACCGGACAGATGGTTCAAAAGGAGAGGTAAAAGAATATTCCGGCAACTACTTGATGACTGTGGGTCTTCCCCTATTTACGGGCAACAAACTCTCCAGTCATGTATATTCAGTGGTAGCCAAGTAACCTTATCAAGAGCTATTCCTATTATTTCTGTCCGGCAAGAACTTTTCAAAAATTAGGGCTGACACCTCTATGGATGTCAGCCCTTTTGGTTATCTTCGGTTTGCTCAATAAATATATATAACCATGAGCAAAGACAGTCATTTTACCGGACAACCGGTTTATAGTCACGTAGTAAAATTTCTCGACAAGAAAAGGACTCATCAAATAAGTCGTGAGAAGAAAGGAAGTTGGCTTATGTAAAACGTTTTCACGCCTACCAACATCTCATCGCAATGCTGTTCGGCATACTCAAACAACTTTGATGCTCTTGCATGAACTTGAGATAGACATGAAGGCGGAAGTTCTCAATCTTGGTCACCTTGGTATGGACTATCTTGCCCATCGCAACACACCTCAAAGCCCAATATCCACGCCCTTAGAAGTTTCTTTAGGCTGCTATCAATACGAAAAGCGGTCAATCATTTTGCAATGATTGACCGCTTGATTTTATATATAAGAATTATTCTTCATATATACTTGTGTGGCATTAAGCCTCTGTAGCATCGCTCCAGTCTTCTTTGCTCTTGCGGATGTAGCTCTCATAACGGAGCTTAGCCATCTTTTGAGTAGCAGCAAAGAGTTCGTCAGCCTCATTAGGATAAGCCTTCTTTACAGACATAAAGCGAACCTCATGCATGAGGTAATCCTGGAACAAGCTCCAATCTGGCTCTTTAGAATCAAGAGAGAATGGATTCTTGCCTTGTTTAGCCAACTCTGGGTTGTAACGCCACAAGTGCCAGTAACCACAAGCAACGGCACGAGCCTCCTCTGCCTGGCTACGACCCATACCACCCTTAATCTTCAGACCGTGGTTGATACAAGGAGCATAAGCAATAACGAGAGATGGACCTGGATAAGCTTCTGCCTCACGGATAGCCTTCAAGCACTGCGCATTATCAGCACCCATTGCCACTTGAGCTACATATACATAACCGTAAGTTGTAGCAATCATACCAAGGTCTTTCTTACGTACTCTCTTACCACGAGCAGCGAACTGTGCGATGGCACCCAGAGGAGTAGCCTTAGAAGACTGACCACCTGTGTTAGAATAAACTTCGGTATCAAGTACGAGAAGATTAACATCTTCACCAGAAGCGATAACGTGGTCAAGACCACCGTAACCGATATCGTAAGAAGCACCATCACCACCGATAATCCACTGTGAACGCTTAACGAGATAGTGTTCAAGAGTCTTCAACTCTTTGCAAGTCTCGCAACCGGCAGCAGCACCTTCAGCAATAAATGGCTTCAACTTTTCAGCAGCAACCTTAGAAGCATCAGCATCATCCTTAGCAGCAATCCACTCTTTTGCAGCCTCTTTATAAGCATCAGAAGCCTTTTCATTAGCAATTACTTCATTAAGGAGAACCTCTACGCGCTCTTTCATCTTCTTGTTACCAAGAACCATACCCATACCAAACTCACAGAAGTCTTCAAACAGAGAGTTATCGAATGCAGGACCTTGTCCCTTTTCATTGGTAGTGTAAGGAGTTGATGGTATAGAAGCTGAGTAGATTGAAGAACAGCCAGTAGCGTTAGCAATCATTTCACGGTCACCAAACAACTGAGCAACGAGCTTAACATAAGGTGTTTCACCACAACCAGAGCAAGCGCCAGAGAACTCAAACAAAGGCTGAGCGAACTGAGAGTTCTTAGGACTCTGCTTGATGTCAACGAGGTTCTGCTTTGACTTAACACCCTTAACGAGGTAATCCCAGCGAGCAGCTTCATCGATAGCCTCTTGCTCACCAGCACGGAAAGGAACCATTGTAAGTGCTTTCTCGCCTTTCTTACCAGGACAAACATCAGCACAGTTACCACAACCTAAACAGTCAAGTACAGAAGGCTCAATAACGAAGTGCATGCCCTTCATGGCAGCAGGAGCTTTCATTTCAATGGTAGTGCCAGTGAAGCCCTTCAATTCATCGTCTGTAAGAACGAATGGACGGATAGCTGAGTGAGGACAAACGAATGAACACTTGTTACATTGTATACAGTTTTCTGAGTTCCAAACAGGTACAAATGCTTCTACACCACGCTTTTCGTAAGCAGCAGTGCCATTCTGCCATGTACCGTCTACTGTATTGTGCTTAACGAAGTCAGAAACCTTCAGCAAGTCACCAGCTTGTGCATTGATAGGACGAACAAGTTCTTTAACGAATGCTGGAGCATCATCTTCCTTCACCTCATCGTCTGGAAGGTTAGCCCATGCAGGATCAACAGTAAGTTGCTTGTACTCGTTACCACGATCAACAGCCTTGTAGTTCAAGTTAACGACATCTTCACCCTTCTTCCCATAAGACTTAACGATGAATTTCTTCATCTGCTCAACAGCAAGGTCAACAGGAATAACGCCTGTAATACGGAAGAATGCACTCTGAAGAATAGTGTTGGTACGGTTACCAAGACCAATCTCTTGTGCAATCTTTGTAGCATTGATGGTGTAAACAGTGATATTATTCTGTGCGAAGTAGCGTTTTACCTTGTTAGGCATAAAGTCTACCAACTCCTGACCATCAAAAATGGTGTTCAAAAGGAATGTACCATTCTTCTGCAAACCACGTGTTACATCATACATGTGGAGATAAGCCTGTACGTGGCAAGCTACGAAGTTAGGAGTATTTACCAAGTAAGTAGAGTGGATTTCATGATCACCGAAACGAAGGTGAGAGCAAGTGAAACCACCAGACTTCTTAGAGTCATAAGAGAAGTATGCTTGGCAGTATTTATTAGTGTTATCACCAATAATCTTTACAGAGTTCTTGTTAGCACCTACAGTACCATCAGCACCAAGTCCGTAGAACTTAGCTTCGAACATGCCTTCACCACCCATAGGAATTTCTTCTACCTCAGGGAGAGAAGTAAATGTCACATCATCTACGATACCAACAGTAAAGTGGTTCTTTGGCTCATTAAGGGCGAGGTTGTTGAATACTGCAATAATCTTGGCAGGAGTAGTATCGCTTGAACCAAGACCATAGCGACCACCTACGATAAGAGGCTTGTTTTCAACATCATAGAATGCGCTCTTAACATCAAGGTACAGAGGTTCACCTTCTGCACCTGGCTCTTTGGTGCGGTCAAGTACAGCAATTTTCTTGCAAGACTTTGGTACTGCTGCGAGCAAATGCTTAACACTGAATGGGCGATAGAGGTGTACGCTAACCATACCCACCTTCTCACCTCTAGCGGTAAGATAGTCAATAGCTTCACGAGCAGCCTCAGTAGCAGAACCCATCAAGATGATTACACGGTCAGCATCAGCAGCTCCATAATAATCAAAGAGGTGGTGTTCACGGCCTGTAATTTTGCCAAGCTCTTGCATATAGTGCTCTACAACTTCAGGAATCTGGTCGTAAGCAGCGTTGCAAGCCTCACGGTGTGTAAAGAATGTTTCAGGGTTCTCAGCTGTACCACGTGTTACAGGACGCTCAGGTGAGAGAGCACGGTCGCGGAAGCGTTTAATGTCAGCTGGGTCGACCAACTTAGCTACATCTTCTTGATCGAGCAACTCAATCTTATGATATTCATGAGATGTACGGAATCCATCAAAGAAGTTGATGAAAGGAATGTCTGTCTTCAATGTAGCAAGATGTGGAACTGCAGAGAGGTCCATAACTTCCTGTACTGAGCCAGAACAGAACATGGCAAAGCCTGTCTGACGGCAAGCCATAACATCCTGATGGTCACCGAAAATACAAAGAGAGTGAGAAGCCAATGTACGTGCAGAAACGTTGAACACACATGGAAGCATCTCACCTGCAATCTTGTACATATTAGGAATCATCAACAACAGACCCTGAGAAGCGGTAAATGTTGTCGTCAAGGCACCTGCCTGAAGAGATCCATGTACGGCACCAGCGGCACCACCTTCTGACTGCATTTCCTGTACGCTGACAGTCTGACCCCACATGTTTTTGCGGCCTCTGGCAGCCCATTCGTCAACATGCTCCGCCATTGGTGATGACGGTGTGATAGGATAAATGGCAGCTACCTCAGAGAACATATAGCTCACGTGAGCGGCAGCCTCGTTACCATCACAAGTGATAAACTTTTTTTCTTTAGCCATTTTAATAAAATATTAATGTTAGTGTATCTTTTGTTTTAAATATCTTGATTTAAAATCTTGATGTTTTTGTTTTTATCTGCTCTTACTGGGCAACCTTTTCAGGTTTAGTATAAGAAGCCAAACAGCCATAACGGTATTTGGTTGTCTTTGCCTACCTCCGTATTGTATCTTGCGTAAATAGTTTCACTGTTCATTCTTATTTTTCCTGTATGGTTAGCATCGCAGATTCTGAATTTCTGTCGTTCGTCCACAATGTAGTAGCAATCCTTATTGCTTTGATTTACCTTATGGTCTTTCCATAGCGAATTGACAAAGAATGTCTCCATTACATCTTGGTCTACAACCTTGATAGGATAGATAGCATACATCAAGTTAGAATTGTGCATCATTACTTTAGTTGGCTTTTTCGGAAATTCTTGTCCTATTGGATAAATGATGTTGATAAGTCGAGCGTCTGCCAAATACTTGATATAGTTCATTACGGTTGCTCTGCTGGTCTCTATATCATTAGCCAACTGACTGATATTAGGTGCTTTGGGCCCTTCCACAGCCAACAAATAGAAGAGTTTCTTTATTTTCGTAAGATATTTCAGCTCTATTTGCTTGATAAAAAGAATGTCTACCTCCGTCATCATGTTCATTGTCTTGAGCAAGTTTTCAGAGAAGTTCCTGTGTTCAAGAAAGAATGGATAAAAGCCATGATGCAGATATTCTTGAAAATACTTATACGGTGACACCTCCGGCAGTATCTTTCTAACAATTCTTTCGTGATCGCTTAGTATTTCTTCAAGAGTATAAGGTTTGAAATTGGTGCCAGCCATCAGGTTGATGTATTCTCTGAACGAGAAGCCTCTCAGGTTGTGGCTGTGTACGATGCCGTTCAGTTCAGGGTTTTCCTCTTTTAACCTCATTACGCTGCTGCCTGTAAACACTATTTTCAACTCCGGGTATTTATCGTAGCACATACGGAGTTCTTGGCTCCAGTTCGGCTCTTTAAACACTTGGTCTATGAGCAACACCTTACCACCATTCTTGTAGAACTCACCGGCAAAATCGGCAATACCTCGCCCCTGAAAATAAAAGTTGTTCATGTTTACATAGAGACAGCGACGGTCTCTGATGTCGAAATGCTCTTTAGCATATTGTAACAAGAAAGTTGTTTTTCCTACACCTCGTGTACCTTTGATGCCTATCATACGTTCACTCCAATTTATCTCGTCCATCAACAGACGATGAACTGGGGCATTGGTATGTTCCACCAAATATGCGTGTGTACGAAAGAAAGCTTCCATTCTTTTTCAAGTTTGTTTTCAATATGCAAAGATAGTGTATTCTTCTTAATTTTGCAAACTATACATTACAAAAATATTCTTTTTTTAGTTATTTTACACGTCAATAGCTTTAAGCCTTCATTATAGCTGGCATTCAAGATGAAACGTATAGATGAAACACCTATTGGTACCGAAATACTTTTTAGCGCCCCCCCCTACTATTCAATATTAAAAATAATGAATGAACGTACTTATTTTCGTAAAAGTTGATTTACATCCAATCCCATATCTTGAGCTATCCAACGAGGCACCGCATCGGTATCATTGCAACCTATCACCAAATCTGCCTGTTGTTTTACCTCTTCAAAAGCATTGCTTACTGCCACACTCAAGTCTGCCTCGCGCATCATGGGCAAGTCATTCAGATTGTCGCCGAAAGCCACGACCCTATCTACCTGCAACTGTCGGGTCAGATGTTTTACGGCAGCTGCCTTTGTAGTGTTTTCTTTGTAGATATCCAAAAATCCCAACTCTTCATTGAAGATATCATGATAACAATTATAAAAACAAGGTATTCCACGTGATGTAATTTCATCAGACAACAGCCTTAACCGCTTAAAAGTGCCCATGGCAAAAATCAGCATAACATCTTCTTGTTCTTCTCCATGCAAGTTATTATTCAGAGTCAATTGCTTCAATGGCGTAGTAACACGAGGGTCTACAAAAGCATGTTCTGCAGCAGTTAAGGCCGGATGATGATAAACCATAATGTGATTGTCATGCTTCCTGTATACAAAAGGATGAATGTCGAAATCATGGAATACAGCAAGTAACTGACTAACAACAGATTCATCCAGAATGCGTGCCGACTCATAACAAGCTTTGCCATTGTTCCACAATGCTTCTCCTGCCATCACGATAAAAGGCAACGACGCTTTTACATCTTTCATCAGGTTGACAACCGTGGCTGGAGTGCGAGCCGTAGCCACGGTAAACAATGCACCGTAATTAACTATCAACTCATTCAATAGAGATATGGTAAATGGCGACAGCACAGAAGAGCTATTGAGCAATGTCCCATCCATATCGCTGACATATAAAGTTTTAGACATTTTTGTTGTTTTTGTACATAAAAGGTCAGAACACATCTTTACAGAGGTTCTAACCTTTCATACGTTTTTGTTACTTTACTTTAGAGTCTATCCATTTCCATTCCTCATCGTCAATGTTCCACAACTCACAAAGGTATTCGTCTGTAAAGTTGCGGTCATACCTTCCTAAGTCAGGCACAAAGAGAAAACTCTTTTTTGTTACGTGCTGCGAGATGATGCCTTGCAATACCAAGAAGCGAACAGTCTTGGTAAATAGATATGACTTAAAAGACTCTACTTCTTCACGGCTATCTGATGCAAAGGCTACCAGCCAAGCTTCTGTACAACACTCACTAGGGGCTGCAATACGCACATTAGACTCATAATAAAGCCCTACGGGTTTTGTAAAATCTGTCTGACCCGCAATGGGAGCTGGCGGAATAAGCAGTTTCCATTTGCCAAGGTTCTGCTCCGGGTCTACAATGTCTGCCGCATTAGCATATTGGCGACCTATTTTCTGCACAAACCAACAAGGCACGCCTGATGGTCGAGGGGCATAAGTAGTAGGTAAGCCAAAAGGCTTGCGAGACGAGATAACGCCACGCAGAGTAGAGCCTTGAGCATCTACATGTGCCATCACCTTGTCTACAATCTCCACGGCTTTATTATCGCGAATAAAGATGTCATATTCATTGAGTCTGCGCTTATCGCTACTCAATTTATGACCTTTTACATTATATACGGCACACTTTCCGTCATGATTGCCACTCCACAAGAAATAACAGATGCCCCCGGCAATATCCGCAGACGGGAACAAGTCATGATAGTTAGGATAATCAAACAATTTCACCAAGTGGCTGTCTGTAAGCATCGATTCTCTAAAGTCATCCAACCCCTTGCCTCCTACATACCATCGTGCAGGCATAATCATTGAAATATAAGATGGTGATATCTTGCGAGCGATATCAACAAATTTGTTATACACTGGCTTGGCACTTACACCATTGCCATTGTCCATGACTTGATAAGGAGGATTGCCGACTATAGCGTCGAATTTCATTTTCTTTATATTGTTAACTTTCCAAAATGATTTGCCATTTACTACGTACTTGGCAAAAAGGTTGCTGTTGTTTGAAATCTGATTAATGATATCATCAAAATGCAGAATATTTACTTTCGCGTCTTTAAAGCCCACCAAGGTGCGGCGTGTTATCATCTCTGACATTTTGCTCTTACAGAGAATAAATATGTTATTGCCAATAACATCTTCCCACAGTTTCTCTGAATCCGCTTCCGACAAGCAGTCAAAGAGTCCCTGCACCTGTCCGCTTTTAATCTTGAAGATGCTGTAAGCCATGTACAGCGGATACAAACCTGTTTTGGAGTTCAGCTCCAACAACTTGGCATTGGGGTTCATAAACACCTTGTCCGTTACTTCGCCATTATACACGAAGCGTGGTTCTCTTAGCAGTTTTTGGTGGTCTTTGTCGTAGAAGTCGTATCCTCCCAAAGTCTCGCTCAACTGTATGTTTACCACACGCCAGGGAGTAAGAACCGTTTCCTTATCTGGATATTGAAAGTCTGACAAGATGTCTGCTATTTCATTGATACGTTCTTCCACAGGCAGTTTGTCTGCCGCTTTCACACGGTCTATAATGGCCTTGGCAGTAGCCACAAAGATATCTTCTCTATAAAAGTGCTTGAGTTTTGCAAAGAGAGCCATGGTAATGCCTGAAGGCATAAAATCATTCCACGAATCCGCGTCAATCTCTTTGATAAACGAGTCAAGTGTAAGAGATTCTATTTTGTCTACCGAACCATAAATCATTAAAGGGAAACGGGATGAAATACGGTTCAGAATATCAAAAGCCATTTCGCGCTGAAGCTGTTCAGGCGTTTTGGTTGGCTTTGATGTACGGGGCTTTTCCGTTTGTGTGCGTTTGGCGGTTGGTTCCTTTTTGAAGGTTTCTCCTTCCACAGCCTGCATCTGCTTGATAGCAGACACACGGCCCAAATTAGCTCCTACAGCTTTTCCCTTAGCTATTGTTTCAGCCACAAGGTCCAGAAGCCTTATATCATTTTCCTTCAGGTTGTCAAGGTTGCGGTACAAGCAACGGTCTTTAAAGCCCTTGCGTATCAAGTTGTCTGCATACGCCTTGTTTACCTCTTTGATAAATGTCTCTGCATTGTAGCATACAGCTTTAGCACCATCTATCATCAATATAGGACAATAATGCAAGAACTGTTCTATCACGCTTATTCTGTCTGCCTGTCCATAATAGTGAAGCATGTCGCTGATAAACTGGTCTATCACCGTAGTGGTTCTGTCTGGTGCAAAGTCAAATGCATAGCACTGTTCCTTTATGCGGCCATCCTTAAATGGAGTCTGGCTTCTGAATATGGTCTGCAAATAGCGTGTTGCCCCCGTGTCGTAGGCTCCAGACAGCATCATGACGCCAGTCCACTCCGGCACAGACACACCCATAGTAAGCCTGCCACATGTCAGCGTTATGGTCTTGTCGTGCAGTTTGATAGCTGCTTTCACACGCTCCAAAGCATCATTCTCTTTGCGCGAAAATTCAGTAATATCTTCATTCTCCTTTACTGTGTCGCCATCTCCTGCCACATTTACTATCGCGTAATCCTTAAACACATTGTTGCTGCTCTGCTCTGAAAGCAACTGTGCCAAGCAACGAGCCGCCTTTACTCCCGGTACAGACCATAAGGTATGCTTCAATCGCCGGCGATAAGTGTCAGTAGAGAAAGGATAGTTGCTGCCTTCTTGTGTCAGCAGATTCAGAAAGGCTCTTACATCACTTTCATGTTCAAAGCAGTTGGTCTCATCGTTTACTCTAAACAGCTCCGTAAAGCTGAAATAGTCGGTATCTGTTTGTCTGTACTTACGCAATACCTTGCCAAGGTTGTAAGTCAGTATATTCATGCTTGCCAACCCTCTATACGGGTTGGGTTCACCAGGGTGCTCATCTGCCCAAGCGGCTTTTGCAGCCTGCTCCATATTGTAATCCCAGCGATACACTTGCTTGCTGCTGAAGAGCTGACGTATATTATAAGGTGTACCTGATAGATAGAGTGTTTTCATGCCACGCTTCTTCTGCAACTCTTCCACCACATCGCTGCCTAACTTTGTCATTACGCCCTCATGGGCTTCATCTATAATGAGCAAATCCCACTTAGCCGTAAAGAGTTCGTTGTTCTTGTCAAGATTACTCTTCTTGTTCACCCTTTTTGAACCACGCATATCCTGCATGGAAGCGAAATACACATATTTATAATCAGCCTCTTTGCGCGCGTTTTCTTCTAAGTATTGAAAAGCTAATCCTGCCCTTTGTTTTTCAACGGCATTGGTTGTCTTGGCTTTACTGCCATAGTGATAGTTGGAAAAGCCTATCTTTGCAAAGTCATCAAACCATTCACTTCTTACAGCAGGTCTGTGTGTGAGGATAAGCGTACGCTTAAAGCCACACCTTTTTACCACTTCAAGTGCACAGAGTGTCTTGCCAAAACGCATCTTGGCATCCCACAGCATACGCTTCTCACTACCAAAGCAAGCTATTGTAGCCTGTATAGCCTGTTCCTGTTCCTTTCTAAAAACAATAGATAGGTTTTGTGCGGTAGGCTGTTCAGATGATACACCTTGAGCCTGCGGCAATACTGTTTCTTGTATCAAGTCTTGACAACTTGCTTTTCTTGTACTTGGCATATTTATTTATCTATAAGTTCCTTAAATAATATACATTTTCCTTTTAAAGGCTCTGCACAGGTCCATTCCATTATTTTGCAGTAGGTACCGTTATGGACATTATTGTCATTCTTGCAGCAACCTTCACACGGCACCATCTGTTCTTTAAACGATTTGCCTTTTATCTGGGTTATGTTGCGTTCGTCATGGCAGGATTTAGGCACTACGAACTTGGTACCGTCCATTTGCCAAATGTTCCACGATATAATCTCTGCGGCCTTCATCAGCGAATCTTTCTGAGGCATCTTTCCCCATCGAGCCACATAATAATCTATAAAGGTACACAGCAAGCTCTCGCGCGAGAGATACACGTTGTCTCCTTGCCAGTCAAAGCCGTAAACAGACTGCAAGGCTTGGTAAGCCTTGCGGCGCCAAAAGCGCTTGTTCAGCGTAGTAGGTTCACTTGCCGTGTTTTCATTGATAATTCTGAACTTTCTGTCCAACAGACCTATGCGTTCACACAATGGGATGGTTGCTCCGGTAGTGGCATCATACCTGCTTACCAGATAAGGAGATTCTCCACAGGCCATTTCCAATCTTTTAGCCTTCACATAGTCTTGCCACTTCTTGCCCACTGGAAATGCCACAGGGGAGCTTGATGCTTTCCACGTATGCCGTCCATCCTCATCTGTCAGCTCTTGGTTGAAAGCGTTTTTGTATCCAAACCATTTTTCATCTACCAAGTTGTTCTGCCTGTTGCACACCCAAGCGGGCGTAAATACTTCTGCCATGTCTTTAGACCGGGCGTTTTGCCAGGTCTCATGCTTCATGACCCGTGGCCTAATGACCAGCGCATTGTCATCCATTACTTGTTCGGGCACAATCTGCGAGAAGAAGTCATATCCTTTACTTCCCAACGACAAATAATCATCGGTAGCCCAAAAGATATTTACCTGATGTGTTGAAGTGCTTAGGGTCTGGTCTTTTAAGAGCAAAGCTACCAACTCTGAAGTCTGTCTCACTTTATAGTTACCGTTTATGCCCATATCAACAGCCATTTGCCCTGAAGTATTTTTATCTTTAGTGTTTATTATTGCCCATTTATGGAAAATCTCTACAAAATTAATAATTCTATTTCAATTGGGAGCAGTATTTAAATAAAATACTGCAAAATATTTTTTCGGTATGCGCTCATAAGTAGTTGCGGTTTCTCTTTGCTCATATTACTTGTTTTATTAATTTTGCATGCCAATAAGGCTGGCTCTAAAACAAACAGGGTTCTATTTAGAAGCTGCTGAGTACAGATAACTTATGACATCAACTATCAGATAATAAAGGAGACGACAAACGTGAAATTGCATATTTTCAATCCAGAGCATGACATGGCATTGGCATATAATACCGACCATGTTACGCTGCCCCACAACATTCAAGAGTTTAAAATGAATTTAGGTTTTCTGCCTGCACTCTGGGCACATGACGGCGACTGTGTGCTGGTAGACGATGTGGCTTATGCCGTAAAGGCACTTGCACAAACGCGCTTGCCTCATGCTGATGTGCTCTTTCTTACGCAGAGCGACCTCAGGCACACTTCGTTTGACAAGGTGAAGCCGTGGGGCTGGAACCATGCCTTATGCGCCCAACTTATAGCCAATGGCGTAGCAAAAAGCTGCTTGCCTACGGACAGCAGGTTGGCTACCGTGCGCCAACTGTCTAACCGCAGCTTTACACAACCGCTATTGCCACAGCTCCGTCAGGGTATAATGGCATCTACTTGTGGCGAAAGCATCTGTGCCACCACTATTAGTGAGGTAGAAGCCTACCTTGCCGCCCACACTTCTATCGTGGTAAAAGCGCCCTGGAGCAGCAGCGGCCGTGGCGTGCGCTATATATACAGGGGCATGGATGCCTCACTCCGGGGGTGGATAGCCAACATCATTCAACGTCAAGGGTGCATTATGGCAGAACCTTGCTATAACAAAACAATAGATTTTGCCATGGAGTTTCAGTCTGACGGCAAAGGAACGGTAAGCTATTGCGGTCTCTCACTCTTTCAGACAGAGAAAGGCTCTTATACCGGCAATTTGATTGCCACGGAACAAGAGAAGCTTCAGCGCATTGCCCGCTATATAGACAAGCAACTGACAACTGCCGTTTCGCAACGCTTGCAAGAATGCCTTTCGGCGGCTTTAGGTATGCAGTACGAAGGCCCGTTGGGTGTAGACATGATGATAGTGGCTTCAGACAGCGGTCATGGCTATCTCCTGCATCCTTGTGTAGAGATCAATCTTCGGCGCACCATGGGACATGTAGCCCTTGCCTTGGCCCCCCAGGCAGACCATGAGGTGAGCTTGATGCAGATTTATCATGATGTCAACTACAAGCTTCGTGTAGTGCGCCAAGACGAAACCTTTGTAAAGGTACTTTAAAACAAAATCTGACTACTCATGCAACGCCAACTTTGTATTTCGAGTTGGAGATGTATTTTAGTTAAACACTGCCAGTCTGAGCCAAAAATCAGACTGGTATTTTCATGTAGTGTGCAAGCAAAAATATTTACAATCAAAATATTTGAAATAGACAAAAACAGAACGGTTTTGCTGCACCAACAGATGCATTATACAGCTATCAAACTGTATTTCCACTGCTTTTAGCGTGCAAGAGCACTGTTTTTACCCTCTAAAAGCACTGTTTCTTACATGCTGATGCCATGACTTTTCTTTGTAAAGCAGTGCTTTACAAAAATAAAGCACTGCTTTTTAGCCATAGAAAGCTGCACACTATGCACAAATATGAAACTAACATATTGATTTGTACTCATTTATCTTTGCACACAAAAACTATAATTATTTCGCTCCAATCATCATTTCGCGCAAAGCAAAGGCAGTTTTAAGGCATTAAGCTTTCTGCTTTTGTAAACAAACAAGAAAGTGTGCAATGCCATTTATTTACTCGTCAACGGAATATACGCTTTATGTTTACCCCCATTCAAGTACAAAATAAAGGCAGACTTTCGCTAATGACTGTCTGCCTTTTTCAACAATAAACTACTTACCTGAAAATATATAATATCAATTGTCTTGTGTTTCTATTTTCTTTGCCCTCATCAGAGCCTCCAAATAATAGTAGTCGGCATAGATGATGCTTGCATCTATTTCACTGCCGGCAGGATGGTGTCCTGTGCTGTGCATGAGGAACGCCACATTCTTCTTGCCACTCTGATACTTTGGCGTACTGAGCCGGGCTAGCGACTGAAGGGCAAAGCGCTTGTACTCCTGTCCTTTCTCTCCGCCCACATATCCTTGCAGTTCAAGCAGCGCATCAGCCACCACACATGCAGCACTTGCATCTTTCGGAGCTTTTATGCCACGTGGGTCGTCCATGTCCCACAGCGGTATGAGGTCATCGCTGGTCTCTTTGAGACGCTTGATATAGATGTCGGTTACTTTCTGTGCAAAGTCAAGAAACATCTTGTTGTGCGTATAGCGATACACCATAGTGTAACCGTATATAGCCCACGACTGTCCGCGCGACCACATCGAATTGTCGGCATATCCCTGATGAGTTACTCCTTTGACCAGATTGCCGCTGATGGTGTCGTACACTGCCACATGGTAGCAACTGCCGTCAGGACGGAAATGGTTTTGCATAGTCGTCTTGGCGTGTGTTACGGCAAGGTCGTAGAGCAAAGGGTTACCACCGTTTTTGGCTGCCCAAAACATCATGTCAAGGTTCATCATGTTGTCCATGATAGTATTGTGTGGCCAGCTGCGCGTTTTTACCTCACGTGGCCAGCTCAATATGGTGCCGACAATAGGGTTAAAGAGCGTGGCAAGCGAGTCTGCGGATGCCAGTATAACATTTTTATATTCCTTTGAATGGTTTACCTCATATCCCTTGCCGTAGGAACAGAACATGAGAAAACCGATATCGTGGTCGTAACACGGCTGGCAGGCTATGCCGCGAAGCGACTCCGTGTAACCCTCGGCTGCATGGCGCACAGCCTCATCGCCCGATGTCTGGTAACTCATCCACAGTATGCCTGGCCAAAAGCCATCGCACCACTCCTCAGCCTTTGCCGGACGGCAGTTCCAACCCTTCTGCTTGTCGCCGTGCAGAATATTGCGCGGCTCCTGTGTAAAGTCATAAGTGCCATCTTTTCGGCGCAACTCGTCGAGCGCACGGTGTACCTGACGGTTGCAGTAGTCTATCTCACGGTCTACATTGAGTGTCTGTGCCTGCATGCCAATAGTTCCGCAAAAGGCAAATGTGGCAGACACGAACAAGAATATTCGTTTAAATGAAGTCATATTTTCCTCTGTCTTTACTATATATACGAACGGTTGATTGAATTTACTTAAATTGGTTTTATTCCACAGATGTTTTTATCGGCTGATTCAGGTCTTTCTCAAACCTGTTTATCTGCATTAGCCAAAAGTCGCTGTCGGCTGTTCCACTCTGACACCACGATGCACCAAACCAATAGGTAAAGCGTTCGCCCGACTTCACTTCATGCCTTACCCCTACGGCATTACCGTATATACCCTGCTTGCGGTGCCATGGGTCGGCAACAAAGCGTGTCTTTACGTTGTCTTCGGGAAATATCGTGGCTACATATATCTGAAAGTTGTGCCGCTTTGGAGAATCGGTAGGGTCATTGTAAGCTATGAAGTTCTTGCCAAGGGTAAGGTCTGCCTTGTTGCCGGTGTGCACCACCACACCGCCTGCTATGTCCATCGGCTTGGCAAAACCGTCATACCACACTGTCATGCGGTTAAAATAGGAGCCTTTCGCAAGTGATATAGTGCGATGCTCCGTTATGTTCTGTCCGTCAATCATCACGGTTGGATAAGTAAGGTCAAGCGTAAACTCCAACGGACCGTTGTCAAGTATTTTATAGTCTTTGTAGCAGTAAGGCATCACGATAGAGTCGCCAAGCATGACGGCAGGCGTGCCGCAACCGAGACTCGGCCCCACATTATAGCAGTCAAGTCCATGACCGTGGTCAAGATGAAACGATGTGGCACGGTCAACAAAGTCAACACCATCCTGATTGCCAATGCTGCGGAAGAATGCCTTGTCTATATTCGATTGCCATGTAACGGCATAGCGGTGGTCTACGTCAAGCTCCCTGGTGCTCTTCAGCCACACGTCAATGCCGTATGCCTGCTCACCTGTGCGCTGTAAAGCCGGACCGTAAACACGATAGGCAGCAAGGTCATTCTCCCATGTTATGTCGTCCACGCGCCAGGCATACTGCTTTCCTGCCACACTGGCTTTGAAACAGGAACGCATGCCTGCTTCAACTGTAAATTCAGCTTTTCCGTTTGGCAATACCGATACCTCGAGAAGTAGGCGATTGTCGTGGGTTATCTGATAGGTAACAGTCTGTCCATACGGATTTTTCACTATCAGGTCAGTGCCCGCCCTCACTCCGAGCTTTTGCCATACCTCATTGGCATTCCATGCCACAACCTCCTGACGCTGATGATTGGCAGGATTGATAGCCGTCAATACAACTTTGGCATTGCTCGCCATAGGGGCAAACAATGCCAATACTGAAAATAGGATGCTTTTATAGTTTCTCATTTATTCTGCTTTTTATAGAATACGAATAATTGAGCAACTTTACCTAAAGACAAGTAAGTATTTACAATCTACTTCTGCCAATAAACCACATATCGGCAATGATGTACATCATAAAACGGTACAACATCTACGCCACTGTCTGTACGAAAATGTAATGGAGCTGTCTACTTAAAGCTCTTCACACCTTTTATATGTGATTGCGTATCGGCAGATGCCGGAATCTTAAAGTTAAAAGTATAGTAGTCATTATATTTTGCAGGGTCGCTAAACGGATGCTCAACATGGTCTAACATGCCTGCCATGACTACAGGACCGTACACAAGTGCCATCCTCGAAGCATCGCCCTTTACAGGTTGCTCACACAATTGCATGCCAAAGTTCACTTCCACTTTGTCGCCAGCCTTCCAAAGCCGTGTTATTGCCACATATCCATCATTACCCTTTGCAGCCTTCACCTTTTTTCCATTCACTTTTACTTCCACCTTTGTAGCCCATGACGGGTAACGCAAACGAAAGGCAAAACTCTTTGGCTTGCCGGCTATGGTAAAGGTTGTAGTAGATGCAGAAGGAAAAGCAGTCTGCTGAATGACTGACGTACCATTCCAATCTACTTGGGACGGAATAAAGAGATTGGCATAAAGTGCATTGTCCGAGTGGAAATAAATGCTTGAAGCATACTTCACATGACTCTCAAAGCCACTGCCTACACAGCACCAAAAACTGCTGTCGCGTGTGGAATACAGGCGATAGGCACCTGTCTGCAATGGAGTGAAATAACAAACCATGGACGATTCAGGGTCTTGTTGCCCAAGAATATGGTTATAGAGTGCACGCTCATAATAGTCTGCTATACGGCTGTCCGGTTTCCAGGAAAAGAGATGGTCGGCAAGTTTCAGCAGATTGAACGTGCAACAGTTCTCACCGTCGTATCCTGACAGATGCTTGCTTTGCTCCAACGGTTTGAAGAGGTGCTCCTTGTCAGACAGTTCACCTGTGCAAAAGGCATGATCGTTTACCAATGTCCAAAACAGCAATTCGGCCGCCTTGCGACTGTCTCTATTGCCAAACAGCTCATAGTTGCGCGCCTCACCGAGGAGTTTCGGTATGAAGGTATTAGCATGGTTGGTGCCAAGGTCGTTGTTGCCTGCCTTCAGAGGGTCTATCTTCTCATTGTGGTAGAAGTACTTAGCCACCCAAAGATATTTCTCATCCTTGGTCAAGGCATACAGTTCATACATCGTTTCGTTGAAGCCGCCAAACTCATTGCGTATCATCTTCTTCCTGGTTTCCTCAGAAAGTGGTTTCAGTTTGTTGTAAGCCCAATCGCCCATACGCTTTGCCATAGCCAAAGCCGTATCGTTGCCGCACAGTTGGTACTGGTCTATCAGTCCTTGTACAATTTTATGGAGTGTATAGAACGGTGCCCAGACTGCCTTGCCTTGGATATTTCGGTCGATGAGACCTTCGGCAAAGACACTCAGATAACCACCTCTGCCGTATGCTTGTTGCACTTTGTTGAGTCCATTGACAATACTGTCTGCCTTCGTCTTTACAGCCTGTGAGTTGGTTTGAGCGTAAAGCGTAGCGTATGCCGAGAGCAGATGCCCAGTGATGTGTCCGCGAAGGTCGCAGTCGAGCGATTCCCAACCGCCAAGTTTCTTCACGGTCATGTAGCCACCCTCACGGCTTGACCATGCTCCGCTTGTATTACGGAAACTCTGCAAAAGGCGGTCAACCGGAATGGACATCACCCATGCTGAATCTCGCTGCATGTTCTCAGTAAAACGCGATGGCAACAAATGCACTTGCGACAAAGGAAAAGGCTCTGCAACTTGCTTGGCTTGCAACGGCAGGACCATCGCAGACAATGCCAGCAAAGATACGGATAAAAACTTGTTCATATTTATCTGTTTGTTTATTAATCATATAGTTCAAACACTTCCGCACTACGGCCACCAACTGAAAACATGCGGTTACCAAAGCCTTTTACCTGCAAGTTAAGCTTGCCAGGCAAGGCATTGACCACCTTGAGCCAGGTCTTGCCTGTCTTGGAGTTTTTCACTACGCTCCAACCCACATATTTCTTCAATTCGGCGGGCAAGTCAAGACGGGATGCTATGTAAGTATCACCCGCATGCTGTCCAAACATACGCTGCATCTTGTAACTCTCACTCTCTCTTGCATGACTGTTGTCAAAGTAAATCATGTCTGGCTTCCAGTTGCTGTAACCATCCTTACACAGAAGAGGGGCGTAAGAAGTCATCTCCACTATATCTCCATTCCGCTCCACATTACAGAGACAAATGCCCTCTGCCAACGCATTATCCAATGCATCCTTACCATGCGCAGCATATTCGCCAAGATATACCTTAGGAGCTTTGCGGTCATAGTTGTCATAGTACTCTTGATGGTTGACAAACCATCCTGGCTGCTCATAATAGTGCTCATCCACAGCATCTATTATATGTTTGTTTTCTTTTGCTATCTTCCATCCTTCAGTATAGTCAGACGATGGAACATGAAAAGGACCGACATTGGAAATATTCATAAAATCCCAACTGGCGTGTCTGATGATACCTCCAGATATTGAGAGCCGGCTTGCGGTCTTTCAGTGGACCTATGCTCTCTTTCCAATGATAGATGTTGTCAAGCCCTTGACCATGAAGCATGCATCCACTGGGGAAACGTACAAAGCGCGGATGAAGGTCTGCTATCAATTCTGCCAAGTCCTTACGAAGACCGTGTCTCTTGTAGGTATCCGTTGGCTTCAGGCTCACAAGATCTACTGCCACCTTTCCTTTACCCTCAGGCAATATGGCAAAACGTATGCCCTTGCTGTCAGCCACTTTACCTTGACACGCTCCGTTAACAGTCAGCTTGGTCTTGTATTCTGTCCATTCTCTACCCGACACCTTCAGTTTGGCCTGCGCAATAATATTTCTGTCATTGTCCACAAGTGCCACAGACAGTATCTTCTTCTTGACATCTATGTTGCGGGCATAGAGACATACATTATAGTCAGCATTCTGTTTGACAGCAAAGCCATCCCACCCGATATTGTAGACTGGCTCTGATGATAAAATGGCATAATGGGGATTGTTCTGACTGACACCATTCTCCACAGAAACGGCAGCCTCAACTTTATCATCAGAAGTAAGGCTGATGCCTTCCCATGCTGTTGTAGCATTCCACTGTTGCTTGCGGTCTTCCTTGTTGTATTCAAAATCACCGTTTTGAAGCATCTCAGCATAAAGACCTCCATCCGCAGCACGATTTATATCTTCAAAGAACACGCCAATTAGCTTGTCTGATATACGGTGGGTTTTGGATGTCTGTATCTCAATGGTGGCATTCAGCTCACTCTCTGTCTTTGGAACTTGCCAAATATTTTCCTCTTTTTCTCTCGCTATTTTCTTAAACCACTGACGAATATCTTCAAGATGAGCAGAATGTATATCAAACCTGCAACCCTGAATCTCCTTGCCATTGATGCTTGCCACATCTCTTTGCCAAAGGGTATCGTTGGCAGATAACTCTTGTGTATCTTCCTTAAAGGTGCGGAAATCACGGGACGACCATACACATCGCTTGCCACTGGATGTTTTCAAGTATATGTCGAAATTGCCGTCAGCAACCTCGCAAGCAGCAACCTCTGTTATCCCTTTTTCCTTTACAATAGGATAATCTTGCGGACGCCAAGTCAGCAAATCTTCAGAATACGCTACGGCAAACTGTGGAGAATAACTGTTCAGGCTCCATAATGCGCGCCATGTACCGTCGCTGGCTCTCACCACAAACGGATTATACATCTTTCTCTCTGCCCCATGGACCTTAGTCCGAGCTACAGAGTTGGCCTACGTCTACCCATCGCTTGTCTGCTGTGAGATAAGCAAGGTGCAAGCCTTTGGCTGGATCTGGTGAATAGACGAATATTTGACAGGTTGAGTCGTTACCATTTATTTTGTAGGCTGGCTCTTCTGTATCTATGGTGCGAGAAACTTTTGCCGTAATGTCGGCAGTCTTGTGCAACTTGACACGTGGCTTCCTTGCAGGAGTCAATGCCATAGTCTGTATAGCTACAAGAGCTACTGGTATGAGAAATAGTCTATGCTTCATCAATCAATGCTCCGTTAAATTAATTCTGAACACCTACTTTATTTACTTTATTACGATATCTTTGTTCAAATCGATGCGTAACGGCTGCACCGCTCCTTTATACTTACTGTCGGCATCAGCCACGGCAACTACCCAACATGTGAACGAGCGGCGTGGATTGTCCCATCCAGCTTCATAGGGATATACCTCAAAAGTGGTGTCGTTGACCTTACGCAACGGTCCGCAGACAACCTCTATATGTGGAGTCTTCGTACCATGTTCACCCGTTAAAGAAGCATGTGATACATCAGTGTACACAGCTTTCAGCTGTATGCGGTTGCCAGACTCTATCTTTATCTGCATGCCTCCTTGTGCCTTTTCATTGAAAGGTATCAACAGTCCTTGATACTCAAAGCCCACATACTGTACTTTCTTGCCGGCAGTCTCCTTGTAAAGAGCTTCTGTCAAGTCTGCCATCTCTTTGTCAAAATACCAAAAAGCATCATGCTTGTCTCCCTTATATTGGGCGTAAGGAGCGGGTTGAAGACGTAAAGCGTTGATATTCTCTGGAGCCTTACCCTTGTCTGCTCCATCCGTACCTATCATGTCTGAATGGAAGCGCTCGGCAAGCCAACCGTCCTTTGGATTTAGCTTCTTGAGTCTGATTTCATCATTGGCATCCCCTTTGAATGCTGTTCCAACACCATTCAAACGCTGTTCGATTGCCTTTTGAATGAACTTGGCTACATAATCGGCCGTTCTGTCGCCACAGTCGAAATGCCCCCGACCGGTATCGCAGAGAAATGAAATGCAACTGTTGGGGTACATCATACGGAAAGCAAGGGCAGGATTGACACGAGCCTCCCACCACTCATACTCGGCCTCTACCATAAGTCCTGGTATGCCATCAATGTTGCGGTTTCTGCCCCACTCCACATTGGCTGCGCCAAAACCACAAAGATTGGTACGTGGTGCATCGCCATGGAATGAGATGATGCAGAGTGTACGGTCAGGATTCCATGCGGCAAAGTTCCAAGGAAATGTAGCTTGAGCAGAATGGCCAAGAGGAATAATGGGTACTTTGGCAATTTCTTTGTGTCCACTTTGGTCTGCTATGTCTGTTATCATATTCTCAAAGACCGTCTGACAACCTGACTGCGGATCCCAATTATTGTTGAACGCAGGAGCAACCCACAGCATTGCCACTCCAAGTTTCTTCATTTTTGCTTGAAAATGAGGATTCTTGTAAATTGCCTCTTCTGTCATATTTTGCTGTGAAAAAACTACAGTTTTCACGCTCTTGCAACCATCGGGCACCCACAGATAAGCCACGAGAGCCTTGCCAGTCTCTGGTGAGATATAACCGCGAAGCTCTACCGACCACTGAAACATGCCACTACCCCCTACACCAACTGCGGAAGCTATAATGGGCAAAAAAAACAAAATTAAAGAAAAAAATATATTTCTCATTGCTTTGGAATATTTATTGTTCTACAAACCTTAGGGCAGCACCACCCGATGCTTGCAGATGAAGCTTTATAGCCTTTCCCGCCTTGACGGTTGTTTTATACGAAGAGACCTTGGTACGAGTATTCAAAGTAGGATCATCATTATATATTTCAACCTGATACTTCTTGCCTTTGGTAAGGAAATCAACTGTATTGACAGTTATATCACGAGCCGTCAAGCCATTCATGACTCCTACAAACCATTCTTTTCCTGAGCGGCGTGCCTGAACGATATATTCGCCTGGCTCGCCTGCCAACGCCTTGCTTTCATCCCATACCGTAGGACAATGTTTCCAAAAGTCAAGTTCTTGCTCGCCTTTGTAAGCATTGGGCAAGTCATACCAATAAAGGAATGTTACAGGACTATAGTATACAACTGGCATGGTCAGCTGGTGAGCTTTAGTGTTCTTTACACGTCCATTGAAATAACACGGAGTATAGTCGGCCGGTCCACACAGAAAGCGTGTGAACGGCAATATGGTGTTGTGCTCTGCATCGGGCATCTCTTCATTGCCGCCAATACCTTCTTGTGTCATGAGGTTGGGATAGGTGCGACTCCACCCCGTAGGGCGGTACTCATCGTGAATGTCAACCATGATATGATGGGCGGCACACTTGCGCACAGCATTGTGGAGCCATGTGGTCCACTCCTGCGAACCTATCTGCACAAAGCCGAACTTTATGCCACTGATGTCCCACTGCTCATAGAGTGGCAGAATGCGGTCAAGTTCCTGTGAAAGAGCACGCTGATTGACATATACCCACACGCCAATACCCTTGCTTTTGGCATACCGGCAGAGCTTAGGCATGTCAAAATCTCGGTTGTCTGCCACCTTCATTGCCGATGAAGACATCTTCATCTCCGGTCCGTACCAGCCTGCATCAAGCTCTATATACTGAAGTCCACGGTCCACACAGAAGTCTACAGCCTCCATAGCAGTTTTCATGTCAAGCCTACATACACGGAAAGCCTTGCCTGGACGAATCCATTCCTTGGCATCTGCAATCTTGTCAGGTTCGTTAAGGTTCAGCACCATCTGCTTGTTGTTGATCAAGTCAATGGCCTTCTCACCCACCATAATATAGCGCCACGGCATGTCGTAGGCAGTAATGACATCTGCAGAGTCATACATGGACAACTGCAATTTGTTGTCATCAACCAACTTCAGTTTTCCACGTACAAAGTCGGTCAAGGCAGCCTCACCTATTGCAGCATACAAACCGTTGGCAAGATGCAATGTAAGTGGACGCTCTGCTTCATTACGCCATGCTGGCTCACTCTTCAAAAGCTTTACACGCTCAGCATGCGCCTGTGCCCATGCATAGTGCCAAGCCTCGGCACCGGGAACAAACGTAAATGAGGTCAAATCATCGGTAATGTGCATAAAGAGACCGTTGGTTGCCTCCGGAAAATGGTAACGCACCGCTATGCCCTCATTGTAGGCACGCACCACAACATCAAACAGATACTGCTGGCGCTTGTCGTAACCATCACTGTTAGCACCATGACTGCCCCCCTTGATAAAGTGGAGCGTCATCTGGTTATAGCGGTCGCGTATAGTTGCATACTCTCCATAGACTGGAGTCCATGTAGTGTCTATACTTTCACGAGACACATGCTGAAGCCGCATACCTACCGTCCACACATGGTTTGTATCAACGGGAATACCCATTGCCGACTCCACAAGGTGATTGTCTATATTGACGCCAAGCTCACCTGTCTCAACAACTGTTTTGCCATTGTAAGTAAGCGAATAAGTAAGCCGCCTATTCTTTTGGGTAAATACAAATGAATACTTGCCATCGGGCGACTGGAGTGTCTCCTGGGCATGAACGGTCATGGCTGTCATAAGCAAAGAAAAGGCAAACGACAGACGATGAAAATATTTAGATAGGTGGTTCATATTAGGATTATCGAAAATAATATTAGAGCTAAATTTGAACTGTATTAGAAGTACATTGTAATTACATTATAACTTCACCACTTTCTTTGCAAACAATGCGTTGCTGCTCGCCATCCTTCAACTTCACTATAATGCCTACGCTTCCTTCCTCTTTAGGTTCAAAGAAATCTACAGATGCAATGTCTCCTGGCTCTGTGTCAGAACTCGGCTCATACACAGCCACAAACGGACGTGTCCACGCCTCGCCCTTCTGTCGTGCCACAAACGTGAGCACCGGTTGATCAATAACCTTGTATGGTTGGTTAGGCATACGCTCATATTCAAGGTTGACGGGTGACAAAGCCTTGAACACGGTGCGATCCTTCTCAGGCTTCATCCACATTGTCATCGTTATCTTGTACTGTCCGTCCATAGCCTTGACAACATTCTCATCTGTTATGTCGGTAACAAACTGTGTCTTGACAACAGCACCGTTCATATCTGCACACTCCTTATTATATATATAGCTGTATGCATAGAGGTGTCCACCGGCAAAAGCAAGTTCTTCGGTAGACCGCATGTCGAGTGGTTTGTCTGTTGCAGCATCGGCAACGGTCATTGTCTGTCCGAGGTTATGGTAGAAATAATCGTGTGTCTTGTCGCCCCCCTCTTTCTTGCGGCTGCGAAACACGTCAATATAATAGCCACCCTTGTCTGAAGTCTTGACAACGGCAGTGGTGCGCTGCTGCTGCGACTGTGTCTCCGGTTCTACAAAGCTCACCGTAGCGTATGTCATGCGCTCTTTCTGCTCGGCAATCGTCTTGCTTGAAGGTTGTTCTACCGACACTTTAGGGGAAGAAGCTATCACCTTAAAGGCATGTTGCGACATCATCACAGGATAGCTCGATACTCCATCGACCACCACTGTATTGTGGGCAGGCATCTGAGAGTAATACTCCGAATAGTCAAGCCCACTGTAAAGATGCTTTCCAATGCCTGCATCGGGTCCCAATACATATCCTTTGCCGTAAAGCTCCAAAGAAATGCCGTTGGCATGGGCATGATTGCCAAAGCTCGCATTAAGTGATGCCATCAAGTCATGTTGCTTGTCCATGCCTGTACGCATGGCAATCCAAGAAACATTGGGCGCATAGAACAGGGTGCTCGTGTAGCGTTCTATCTCTGTCAACGGTGCATCAGTTGCCACGGCACTCTTCAGCGCGTTCATGTCTGCCATGAGCGACTTTTTCTTATGGCGAGAGGCATACTTCAATATATTGTCAATGCCACTTATGTTAAGATAGCCTGGATGCGTATCGCCAAAGCCCGCAATCATACGATTGGGAAACAGATACTCTGCAGAGGTTTTCACGCCGTCAATCAATATCGGGCGTTTGGTAAAGAGGTCTATGTCTGCCTTTTCGTCAAGCATGTTGGCAAAGCCGCATATTGTGCCGAGCACAGTAGTACTGTATCCCGGCGACTCATACCAAGTCTTGGCATTCTTGTCAAAGCCAAAGTCAATGAGCTTGGCAATGCTCCACTGGCGTATACTGTTTTGGTTGACGATATAATCCAGATAATACTGTTTCCCTTTGCCGTCGGCATAAGCATTGTTGTCCTGCAAGACAAGAGCTATCTTCACAATAAAATCAGCCTGAAACAAATCCCAGTTATTGTGGGGCACTCCATTGGCTATGATATTTTCCGCCCACTTTTTTAAGCCTGCCTCTATTACAGGCTGGTCGGCTTTCACAAGATTCTTGATTAGCGGATACATCTGCGTTAGCTCATTGATAATGTCTTCATGTATTCACCTCAAATGTGGTCATACCCACGAGTGTCTGTTGATGACCGTGATTGAGATCTATCGGCACGTTGCGACCAGCAATGCCCTTCATATACACGTCAAACACCTTGGCTGCCATCTGTCCGTAACGCTCGTCGCCCGTGGCTGCATAGATGCGGGCTGCATCACGTGCAATGCCCATTATCTGTCGGTTAACACTCTGAATGTTGCATCCTGTCTTTGAGGGATGAGCTTTTTCCATCTTTCCCGAAGCTTTATCAATGTAGGTAACATCACCTTGCCCGTCGTCATCATACGGCACGATATCCTCAAGGCGCGGACGGTTATACTGCGAATCCGTTCCGCGTGTTCCAGCATATTTTACCGTAGGTTCTGCTGCACGTTCACCACCAGGCTTGGCAAACGACTCGCCATTGACATATACATCTGTGGCATGAGTGGCCCAATACATTTGCAAACGTGAGTAGAGCCAGTCGGGCTGCTGCTCCACAAGCTTAAGATACTTCTCGGTGGAAGTCTTGAGTTTAACAATCTCCGGGTTTTCCACCTTTTTCTTTGCCGATGTTACAAAACACGATATCAGCAACAATACTACTATGTATATACCTTTATGCTTCATCTTATATATTATTAAATGAGTAACAGCTGAAAAACAACACGGCAGGCAAGCCATAGACACTTGGCATAGTACAAAGATAAACAAAGAAGCTTGTTAAAAAGGACATTTATACTATATCATAACGTAAAGACAAATCAACAACCTCACTTTGCCTCACACGCTATGTCATGTTTCAAGCAATATGCCATGCACGTTGATGCCACAATCTTACATGACCTTTTTCATCATAGTCCTTACTTGCTTGCGCGATGTGAAAAGCTGGGCTTCAACCGTACGCTTTGACACGTTGAGTTTCTCAGCAATGTCGCCGACAGGCATATCATCAAAGAAACTCATGCGATAAACTTTTGCACAAGCAGGCGACAGCCGCTCAATGGAGCGATTGACAATGGTAAGCGTCTCGTGATATTCTGCCACACGTTCAACGTTGCTGTGCTGAAGCTCCATCTCATACTTCTTACTCTCTTCCATCTGATGACGGAAGATGCGTCGACGCAACACATCTTTTATCTTGTTGGCTGCAATAGTAAAGGCAAATGACTTTACTGTTGTCTCGTTAATCATGCCGTCAAAATCCATCAATTTGATGAATACCTCCTGAACAAGGTCTTCGCTCTCTTCGCGATTACCTAGACGCGCGGTTGTAAAGTTCACGAGTTCTGCATAATAAGCTGTATAGAAATCAGCGATAAGCTGACGTTGATTGTTGGCTGTTGAATTCATAGGTTTTTGGTTTTATGATTATTACGGTTGCAAAGTTATAGTAAAACCTTACAACCGTATGTACAAATCATACCAACAATCTATGTCAAACGTCTCAAACTGCAAAAATACCGTATCATTTATACATGTTAAATGTAACATACCATTTGCAAAACCATTGGTTATCAGCCGTTTCTACATATTACGCTATGTCCGTCAATCTATACACAGTTCTTTATTGATACTGTGAAGGCAATACCCCAAACATCTCCTTAAAATGCTTTGCAAAGTTCTGTGACGATGCAAAACCAGTTTGCCAGCATGCTTCTGATACATTGCACCTGCCTGATTTCAGAAGCTTGGCAGCCGACTTCAACCGTATTGTCCTGATGAAATCTGCAGGGGTCTGACCCGTGAGCGATTTCATCTTGCGGTACAGGCTCATGCGCGACATCAACACATCCCGTGCCAAAGAGTCGATGGTGTACTCGCTGTTGCTGATATTCTTCTCGATAAACGATATAACCAGCTGCAAGAATTCCTCGTCCTGTTCCGAGTTGACCACAGTTTTTGCATCCAATGACAGATTGTGCGAAAAATCGTGTCGCCGCGTTTCCTGCTTCTCAAGCAGATTATTGATGCGCACTATCAACATATCCATGTCGAAAGGTTTAGCTATATAGGCATCGGCTCCTGCACGGTAACCCTCCTTGCGTGCCTCATCGGTACTCCATGCAGTAAGCAATATTACGGGGATATGGGAGGTCTGTATGTTCTCTTTTATCCGTCGGCAAAGGTCGGTACCGTTCATACGTGGCATCATCACATCACTGACAATAATGTCGGGACTGTTCTCTTCAGCGAGCAATGCTCCCTCTATGCCGTCACGAGCCGACAATACCTTATTATATATATTGCTCAACTCGCCCACCATAAAGTTGCGGAACTCATCGTTGTCCTCTACCACAAGTACAGTGGCTGATTTTGTAGTTGGAGTGCTGCCTGCAGCATTTGCCTGTTGCCGTTTCCGGGTATTGCCGGATGTTGGAGTGCCGCTTGCTGACAACAGCTCTTTTCCGGCATCGTTCTGTTCTGCAGCTGTCTCGTTCTTCAAGTCGGTAGGAAGAAGAACAATAAAGCTGCTGCCCTTGCCCAATTGGCTCTCTACATCAATACGCCCATTATGCATACGCACGTATTCTGCTACCATATTCAGTCCTATACCCGACCCTACATTGGCTGTACCTTGATGCTCCGAACGGAAGAAATGTTCAAAGAGATGCTTGCGGTCAGCATCGGAAATGCCACGCCCTGTATCAGATACGGTTATCCGCAGGTATCTGCGACTGTTCTCTATGTTTTTCGACAGCGCAACCGTTACAGTACCTCCTGCCTCAGTGTACTTGAAGGCATTTGACAAGAGGTTGTTGATGATACGTGCAGTCTTGTCATGGTCAAACATCATGAAAAGTCCCTTGACATTGTTTTCAAACTTAAGGTTAATACCCTTCTGCTCCGACAGCGACTTAAACCGCGTAACAGTGTACTCCACAAACTCGTCAATATTGCCTCCCGACAAGTTCAAGCGCTCACCATGCATCTCCATCTTGCGGAAATCAAGCAATTGGTTGACAAGTTGCAGCAGGTCGCCCGCATTTTTACTGACAGCCGACAGTTGCTGACGAGTATTTTCATCATCAGTATGCCGTATGATGCTACCTATCGGGGTGATAATGAGCGTAAGCAGCGTACGGAATTCATGGCTTATATTGGTAAAGAAGCGATACTTCATGTCGTCCAGTTCGCGGTGTTTTTCCTCCTCCATGCGGCGGCGGTTCTGATTCAGTTTCCAACGTATGCCATACCATACAATCCCTATTGAGACAGCGAGATACAGGAGCTTTGCCCACCATGTGGCCCACAGCGGCGGCTCCACTACTATCTCCATACGTATCGGTTCACTGCTCCATTTTTTGTCGAAACCGGCTGAGTACACCTCAAGCTCATAACTGCCGGGAGCAAGGTCGGTAAAAAACGCCCTGCCTATACCGTCTTTCGGACTTGTCTCTACCCAATGGTCGTTTATTCCCCGCAAGCGATAGCGGTAATAGGTATGGCTCGGCATGTCGAAGTTTAGTCCTGAGAACATCACCGTTACAAAGTTGTCGCGATAGCTGAGCACCAACTTCCGTGTGGCAGAAAGCGCCTCCGGCAGTATTATTCTGCCATTGTATTCATGGCCCGGCAATATGTCGTTGCCGTTTATCTGCAATGAAGTGAACACAGGATGTCCTGTATACGCCATGTTCTTTACTTCTGACGGATTGACAATATAGAAACCTTCGGGCACGCCAAACAGCAGTTTGCCTCCAGTTATATGCCCCATAGTCATCCAGCCGAAACGACTGTCGGCAAGCTTGTTCTGATTGTCGAACACCGTAAGTTTTATCTCACCTGTCTTCTGACGCTGGAAACGACACAGTCCATTGGGGGTTGTAACCCACACATACCCCAGTTGGTCTTCTATTATTCCGTTTACCATCTCGTTGGGCATGCCGTCAGCATTGCCTATATGCTTGGCAGTATGCTTTTTGGGGTCTATAAGATAAATGCCGTTGAATGTGCCTACCCACACCATGCCATGCCTGTCAATAAGCAGCGCCTTGGAGGGTCCACTGAGTCGCAGCTGTACTCCTTTGTTTGTAGTGATGTCTGCCGGAAAAAGTATGCACCGCCTCTGTGGGTCATAGACAAAGAGTCCATTGCCCGATGCTACCCAAATACGGTTGTTGGCATCAAGGCAAAAATCATTGATTACACGGCAATGCGCTATACGCTTGTCTACAACAGGCACTATACGATCCCGCTGCTCGTCAAACCAGCCTATGCCGCCATGAAAGTTTACCCATATACGGTGGCTACGGTCTTCAAGGAAACCACGCACAATGTCGTAATTAATATCCTTGGTTGGCTGTCCGCCCTGCAGAAAATGACGGGTAGTGGCACCGTCTTTCATGAAAATGCCTTGACGAAATGTGCCCACCCACAAGCGGTGACGGCTATCCTCAAATCCACGTATGTATTCCGTTCCTCCTATACCTGCCTTTGTAACGGACATGGTTTGCGGGCTGAACAGATATGCACCTCCAGCCGTGGTAAACAGAGCACGCCCGTCTGACAGGCCATTTACCCGGTAGGTGGCAAAATGCAATCCAAAATCTGCAAATGACACATACGGAAAGCGTTGCATGTTGGGATGACAGAAGCAGAGCCCCTTGCCATAGAGTCCCAACATCAGGTTACCCTTATTGTAGGCAAGAGCCTGTATGTCATCATCGAGTGTACCGCCCGCGGTCAGCGGATAATCGCCTTGCAGAGTTGTTGAGCCATTGGGCGATATACGCAGCAATCCAGCCTGGCGCACGCCTACATACGCTGTGCCGTCATCTGCAACGGTCATGGTAACGCACGCATGTGCCGAGTCGGCATAACGCTGCTGCCACTGCGAGCGTGGAGAAGCAAGCGATGCCACACCATGGTTCCACATGACCCACAAGTGGTTGCTTCCTGTGCGAAGTTCTACAAAGTCGCGCTGCTGCATAGGCTGTGTCCACAAGCGTTGGCATGCCACCTCACGCAGGGTCTTTGCGTTGACTCCGATTATCCATCCATCGTTGTACACCATCCAGTAGCATCCCTTCCACAGGCAAATGTCGCGCAAGCCACGTGTGCGCACATTCACCTTGCGGCAGGCTTCTGTCTGGCTGCCGCCCTTGGACAACTGGCTGTGGTCTATATGCAGCAGCTTGCCGCGAGCCGTTACAATCCAATAGTCGTGGGCTGCATCAATAAACAGATTGCTCACACGGTCGGTTACTCCCATACCGGCAAACAGCGAGCGCACATCCTTGATATAGTTCTCACGCGTGAGGTCAAACACAAGTATCTGTCCGAGTTCTTTCATCCACACCCGTTGGTATGCATCAATGTATGCCGTGGTCAATGCCGATACATAGTTGGTGGCATACGCCTCATCGCCTGACGGCGATATGGAGCGGAACAAACAACCGTCGTAAAGCGACAGACTGGACGATGTGCGCACACCCAATTGACCGTCAGGTGTCCAAAAGAGGGCTTTCACCTCATTGTCCGGCAGTCCTGCCGATGTATCAATAAGGCGGAACAGATATTGTGCTCCAACCATGATATGGCTGGCTATCAATAGCATGAATGTAAGAAAAAAGCGCAAATGCCGCATGATGAAATTTTGGTTTCAGATTATATTCAATGCAAAGTTACGAATTATTTATGATAAAACAAGTACAACATCTGCAATGCTTTTCCAAAACACATAGCCGTTTGAAGTTTATATACACCTGCTGATTTCATGAAGTGTGCAAGCATATTTTTTTACAACATAAAAACGTAAAGCATGCAAAAAACGGATGGTTTTAAGGCTCAGGCAGCTGCTCTGCACAGCTTTTTATCTGCGGTTGCAGTGCTTTCAGGTGGAAAAAACACTGAAATTGCCTTCTAAAAGCACGGTTTTCCATTTATCAAAACACCGCATTCATTTCATAAAGCAGTGCTTTACAAAAATAAAGCACTGCTTTTTACAGGTAAAAAACTGCACACTACCCATAATAGACGCATTAACATATTGAATAGCAGTATTTTATATTTGCACACGAAAACTGTGATTATTTCGCTCCAATCATCATTTTGCGCAGAGTAAAGACAGTTTTAGGGCATTAAAAATCTTCTTTTTGTAAACAAACAAGAAAGTGTGCAATTTTTGGATTCAGCAGATGTTCAGAATTGATTGAAAGAAAGCACAAGGCAGTTCAAAAGTATCCGGTCAAATAATAAAAGTTGATATATACGGTTAATTTGGAACACCTACTCATAAAAAAGGTATATTACCATTCAATTCCGTCAACGAATAGCTATTATTCATTATAAAAGGGACCTTTTTTTCCTTACAAAATATTTTTTTAGTTTTTTTGTTTTTTCATAAGTGTATTACCCCTATTGTTCGTATCAGAAGTGTAATCATGAAAGAAACATATCTAAAAACCTATCAAATATGGACAGCATATTTTTAATATCAGTAGCTTTGTGCATGGCAGCAGGCTCTGTAACAAATGTGTCCGCCGCCGACAACGCAGTACAGATGGTACAGCAGAAAGGCAGCAACGTACAGGGCACAGTAGTAGACCAAAACGGTGAACCCGTAATTGGAGCTTCTATCAAGGTAAAGGGCACAAAAGTTGCCACCATCACCGATATTGACGGCAAGTTTGTACTCCACAATGTAAGCGGGTCCATCGAGGTGTCATACATCGGCTACAAAACACAAACAGTCCGTGCAGGTAAGGGCGGCAATTTAACCGTAAAGCTTGAAGAAGACGCCAACGTTCTCAACGATGTTGTCGTTGTCGGTTACGGTCAGCAGAAAAAAGCTTCCCTTACCTCAGCCATCACTCAGATTAAAGGTGATGAAGTTTTCAAAGACCGCTCTGTTTCTTCTACGGCTGTAGCTTTGCAAGGTGAAATTCCAGGTTTGACCGTTACACGTACTTCTACCCGCCCGGGTGCAGAAGGTGCAGCTTTCAAGATTCGTGGCGATATTTCCATCAACGGTAACTCTTCACCGCTTATCATCATTGATGGTGTAACAGGCTCCATCGATGAGTTGAACTCTATGAACGGCAATGATATCGAGAATATCTCTGTATTGAAGGATGCCTCTGCTGCCATCTACGGTTCGCGTGCAGCAAGCGGTGTTATCCTCGTTACCACCAAACACGGCAAGGAAGGTAAGGCTCACGTTTCTTATCACGGTTCTGTCAGCCGCACCATCAATGGTATTCAGTCGCCCTTGACCAGCACCAGCGAATGGCTTGACATGTTCTACCAAGCACAATATAATGATGCGGCTGTAGTTACAGGTTCCAACGATCCTGAGACTATCCACAAAAACATCAACTGGTGGATATTCAACAGCTTCGGCGGTCCTACCCTTGATGAAACAGACATTGACCCGGAAACAGGCAACCCAACCGTGTATAAAGGTGAGAAGCTGTTCAATGCGCTCCGTGCAGGCAAGGTGCTGACCCTTCGCAATGGCAACAGAATAGAGCGTTGGGACACTACCCAAGACATCATGAAAGAGCTTTACGGGCAAGCGACCTCACAGAAACACAACATCAACATATCTGGGGCAGACAAGCGTTTTGGCTATAACCTGTCGTTAGGCTATGAGAGCGCCCAGTCGCAGTTGAAACCGGCATACGACGGTCAGCGCAAATGGAGTGCCCGACTGAACTCAGATTACCAAGCTACCGATGATTTGAAATTCTCTACCAACATAGCATACGAAAAACGAGACAGGCAATCACCTTCTACTGATGTGGGCACAGGATGGATGGACCAATGGTTTTGGGCAATATATAATGAAAACGGAGATCCGTACGATACATTCGGAAAGCGTAACCCTCTCTCAGGTCTGCTCTATGGCGGTACTTACAAATACCAGCTTACCACCCTTCGTGGCAATATAGGTGCCACTTACGACTTCAAAAAGTTTGTAAAGGGTCTTTCTCTAAATGCAAATGCTGCCTATAAGATGGTGGAACAAAACAGCCAAACCACTACTTACAAGCATTACTATTACGACTGGGTAGGCACAGAATACGGCAACGCAGGAGGTCCCGGTGGCATGACGCAAGAGAACAAACGATGGGAAAATATCAACCTCGGCGCTTTTCTGAACTACAAGAACACCTTTGCCAATGTACACAACGTGGCTGCCATGGCAGGTATGACCGCAGAGCAGGAAACCAACAAGAACATTGCCCTTGGCAGATACAAAGGTCCTCTCTATGACAACTCAGGTTTGGAAGACATGAATATGTTTGTGGGAGGCGACAACAACAAGGCTGACGGTGGCAAATCGTCATGGGGATTGGTATCATACCTGACTCGTTTGAACTACGACTACGACAACCGTTATGCCATTGAGTTCTTGGGACGCCGGGACGGTTCATCCAAACTGTCCAAAGCACAACGCTGGAAAAACTTCTTCTCAGTATCCGGTTACTGGCGCATCACAGGCGAAAAATGGATGAAAAGTCTTACATGGCTCAACGACCTGAAGCTCCGCTACAACTATGGCAAGACGGGTAGCGTAGAAGGCATCGGCAACTACGAGCGCTATGCTGGCATTTCTACCGGCAGCACTATTTTAGGTGTAAATCCAAGTGCACACACTACCATGTGGCTCAGCGGAATGACCAGCGACCAACGCACTTGGGAAACCATCGACAGCCACAACTTCGGCCTTGACTTCACTTTGCTGAACAACAGGTTAAGCGGTTCGTTCGATTACTTTATCAAGACCAATACCGGTATGTTTATCAGCATAGAATACCCACAGGTATTGGGAGCCACAGCACCTAAGGTGAACGACGGTAAGTTCCGTGCCCGCGGTTGGGAGTTTGCCCTCAACTGGCGCGACAAGATTGGTGAAGTGAAATACAACGTAGGACTCAACTTGGCAGATGCATGGTCAGAAGTCATGAAACTTACCAACAATGAGAATGTGCCAAATGCAGGTCTCAACAAGAACCGTCTGATTGGCAAGCCACGCAACTCCATCTATGTATACAAGACAGCCGGACTTTTCCAAACCCAAGACGAGGTAAACGCTTACTACGAAAAATATTATTGGAACAAAGACCATACAGGACCTAAAGAAGGTAACATTCTCCCTGCACCAGGCGAGAAAAAGACCAACACGCTGCGTCCGGGTGCCCGCAAGTTGGTTGACCTCAACGGCGACGGTGCCATCACTCGCGACGATATCTACTACGCAGGCGATGCAGCCCCACGCCTCTCGTTCGGTCTCAAGTTAGGCTTGGAGTGGAAAGGCATTGATTTCAGTGCATTCTTCCAGGGCATCGGCAAACAAAAGATTCTTCGCACAGGCTATATGTATGCACCTTGGATTGCCAACTATACAAGGCAGAACAGCACCTTCCTTACAGGCACATGGACAGAAGACAATCCTAATGCCAAATATGCAATCATGTCTCGTGATGTAAATTTCAACAAATGGAATTACGAGAACAAAGATGTCAGCGTAACCGACAACAGATACATTCGCTTGAAGTCTCTTGTAATTGGCTACACCTTACCTAAGACATGGACCACTAAGATTGGTATCAACAACCTGAGAGTCTACTTCTCTGGCGATGACCTGTGGGAGTGGACCAAGGTGAAAGACGGTTACGACCCTGAATATGGAGAGGCTTCCAACAGCACATTCCCGTTCAGCCGCCAGCTGACATTCGGCCTCGACTTGACATTTTAAAGGAAAGAGCAAAAACATTCTAATGTAATTCGAACGATGTTCTAACACAATTAAAAAAGAAAACAATTATGAAATCGACTATAACAAAATTGTTTATGGCTTCAGCCCTCGTGGCAGGCTTGACCTCTTGCAGCGACTTTCTTGACAAAGAGCCGTTGTCGCAAGGAACAGAAGCTATCGCATTCAAGAACGCAACACAATTCCAACAGGCTGCCGACGCATTTATCGGGCATCTTCCTGGATGGAACTATGGTTCTTGGGACGGCAACACAGACATTACCGGACTCGGTTCCAACGGTGGAGCTGCTGCACCGGAAAGCAACGGCAACTGGAGCGGAAACTACAACAATATCCGCCAATACAATATTCTCTTGCAAAAGGCAGAGGCTTACACTGGCAACAAGACCGCCATCAACGCATCGATAGGTACCGCCTACTTCTTCCGGGGCATGGCTTACTTCAACCTTTTGAAGACATTTGGCGGTGTGCCTATCATAGAGAAGGTACTTGACGTATCTGACAAAGATATTCTGTATGGTCCACGCAAGAGCCGCTATGAGGTATTCAATTATCTTGTAAACGATCTCAGAAAGGCCATTGAGCTGCTTCCCAACGAAAAGTCAATTGCCGATGCCGACAAGGGACGTATCAGCAAGGAAGGCGCAGAAGCATTTCTCGGACGTGTCTTGCTCTACGAGGCTACTTGGGAAAAATATGTTCCCAACATCAACTATGACTTGGATGGCGACGGTACAGACAAGGGGGCAGGCAAGACAAAGCCTGAGGGCTATCCTTCTATTACCGATATGCTGACAGAATCCAAAAAGATGTCAAAGGCTGTCATTGACGAAGCTGAAAAGGGAACATACGCTCTTTGGAATGAATGCGACAGCTTGAGCTACTACTATCTCTTCAATATCGACGAGAAGGGTGGCAACATCAGCAACTTCAAGAATGTGGGCAAGAAGACCAACCATGAGTTTATCATCTACCGCAAGTATGATTACGACTTGAAGAAGGGCGGACTGAACATCAGCCATACCGTGAACTCAGGTCAAGGTGTACACATGAGCGCACAATTCGGAGAGTCTTTCCTCTGCCGCAACGGCTTGCCTATCAGAATCAGCAAGACCGGCAGCATGGCAGATGCAGAGAACAACCCCGAGTTTGAGGGATACGGTGAGTTCGCATCAGAGTTCCATAACCGCGACTACCGCTTTGTGGGTTCTCTGCTCTACATGCCAGACCGCACCTATTGGGGAAGCAGTCCTGAATACTTTACTCCTCATGCCACAGATGACGGAAAACCTTATCCTGACCCCATCTTTCCAAAGAACAACGAAGAATATGATTCTTCCGACCCTGCCTATTCCAGCAAGTGTGGCGTATTCCGCCCTGTTATCGGTGAGAACAGCACATTCTCCGGATATACAACGAGAAAGTACAACAGCGAGGGAAGCAACAGAAACGACAAGCAGGAGTCTGCCGACTGGCCTATCCTCCGACTTGCAGAAGTTTACCTCAACTATGCCGAAGCTACTTGCGAATTGGGTAATGGACAGATTTCTGACGAAGACCTGAACATCTCTATCAACAAACTTCGCGACCGCGCCCGTGTGGCTCACCTCACCAACGCTCTTATCAAAGACGTCTGGGATGCAGGATGGTGGGACTACAACACCAACAAGACCGTTTGCCACAAGATGAACATGCTTGATGAAATACGCCGTGAACGTGCGTGCGAGCTGTATGGCGAAGGTTTCCGCATGGATGACTTGAAACGTTGGGGCATTGCTCACATCAACCTTCGCGGTCAGAAGTTGGGTCGTCATATTTTGAATACAGCCTATACCAAATATACAGCCAACGACGTGAAGTATTTCGGCAAGCCATGTTACGACGAAAAAGAACGTCCTCTACAATACGGCATATATACCGGCACTGGCAAGAATGATCCAGACTACGGCCGATCCATCGCTACGTTGGCTGCCAACCTGCACTGGACACAGCGCGACTATCTGGAGGCTATTCCATTGCAGCAGATTCGCCTGAACCCTGCACTGACACAAAACCCTGGATGGTAATGCAGTTGACAGCTATAAAATAAAAACATGAGAAAAGGAGGACTTTGAAAATATTCATCGCCCTTCTTTTGTTTTACTTTAAAAAACGCTTTACCGATAAGTATAAGAACACCTCCGTTCGTATTAGTAATAAAATGAATGACATGAAGAAGATATTGACAACACTGGCATTGTGCCTCATCTCCTTTTCCATGGTGGCAAAAGACCGTCTCGTCATTTCACAAGCCCCAGTCGGCATCAATCTGAAGCATGACTTTGAAGTGAAGGCTCGCATCAATGGTGGAGAATGGAAGAATGTAGACACTTACGCCTTTAAAGTAGACCGTGTGGCAAATGCCAAACACAATGTAGAGACTACTTCGGTAGCTAAGTTTGAATTTGAAGGTAATGTTGAAATACAGGTAAAGAGTATTACTCAGGATATCAAAAGTTATAAGATTCGTCCTGACTCTTACGGAATAGAGGCTAAGCAAGATGGTAACACACTCACTTTTTCTCTCGACCGCCCTCGCTACCTCTCCGTAGAAATCAACGGCAACATCTACCAAAACCTGCAACTCTTTGCAGACAACATATTGGAAAAGCCAAAGGTAAAAAAGAAAGACCTGATGTATTTCGGTCCTGGCGTACACGATTTCAAGGGCGACTCCATACACATTCCTTCAGGCAAGACAGTGTATATAGACAACGGTGCCGTTATAAAAGGATGGCTATCTACCTACAAATCAAACAATGTGAAGATTATCGGCCATGGCATTGTAGCGCCAGGACACCATGAAGGTATCATGGTAAGATACAGCAAGAATGTGTACATCGACGGACCTTTGACAACACAACTTCCTGTTGGCGGCAGCGACTCTGTAACAGTAAAGAATGCCAAGGTGATAAGCTGGTATGGTTGGGGTGACGGATTCAACATCTTTGCCAGCAGCAATGTCTATCAAGAGCATCTCTTTGCCCGCACCAGTGATGACTGCTCAACCATCTACTGCACCCGCAAAAATTACCATGGCGGTTGCAAGAACATCACAATCAAGGACTGCGTGTATTGGGCTGATGTGGCCCACCCTATCATGATAGGCTTGCATAGCGAGACTCCGGAGGACGAAGTGGTGAAGAATGTGCTCTACGACGATATTGAAATTCTTGAACATGCCGAGAACCAAATTGACTATCAGGGCTGTATCGGCATCAACGATGGCGACAACATTACGGTAAAAAACGTAACATTCCAAAACTTCAACATCGACAACATACGAAAAGGAATGCTCCTGAACTTCCGCGTATGCTTTAACAAGAAGTATTGCACAGCACCCGGTCGCGGCATAGAAGACATTACTCTGCGCAACATTGCCTATCATGGTACTGCCCCAAACATGGGAATCATAGCAGGATACGACCAAAACCGTATGGTAAAGAACATTCACTTTGAAAATTTCACTGTCAACGGCAAACTCATTTCCGATGATATGCCGGACAAGCCCAAATGGTACAAGACTGCTGATATGGCAAACATATACGTAAACGACCATGTGGAAGGAGTAACCTTCAGTAAATAGAATAAAGGATTGGCTGCAATCAATGGGGGCTGGCAAAGATGTCAGCCTCATTTTGTTTTATACTACTGACAAGGCTGCATGAAACCAAAAGCCAACAAAGCGTATAAAAACAAAAAAGGACTAAGAATGTTTCACAACAGTCTTAATCCTTCGTTTTCTAACTAACTTATTATCAACTATTCATTACTCATTTTATATTTCTGTTGCAAAGATACGGCATATCACTCTTATTTTATAGCATTTTTTAGAAAAAACGAACGTAAACGTTTGCGGATTACATAGAAATTGCTATCTTTGTAGAAATATGCATTTACATGTATGCTGTAAAAGCAACATTTAACCACCATGTAAAAGCATGCATATATCAACTATTCTGAAAAACGCAAATTGCGGAGAGACCTTGTGGAAAGTTTTCTTACGCGATAAAAACTAACATTATTTCAGCAACAAGATGAAACAACGTAGAACTTCGCTAAAAGAAATGGCAGAACTGCTTGGGGTAAGCATAGCAACCGTTTCAAGAGCATTACGAAACTCTCATGAAGTGGGTGATGACATGAAACTAAAGGTACAGGATCTGGCCAAGAAACTGAATTACAGGCCTAATCCTTTTGCCCAAAGCCTAAGAAGAGAGAAGCCACGTGTAATAGGCGTAGTGGTGCCAAATCTTGTTACCCATTATTATGCCGCAGTGCTGGACGGTATAGAAGATTATGCCTCTAAAGCAGGCTATGCAGTGATAGCTGCCAACAGCCATGAAGACCATGAACGCGAAGAGAAAGCCATTGACAACTTTGTGGGAATGTATGTAGAAGGCATTATTGCCTGTCTGGCACAAGATACGGTAGACTATTCTCACTTTGAGGAAATCCATAACATGGGGTTGCCTTTAGTGTTTTTTGCCCGTACTTGCCTACCCGATTTATTTTCATCAGTAGTGTCTAACGGCGACGTGGCTGCCATGGCAGCCACGCTCCATTTGATAGATACAGGCAGCAAGCGTATAGCCTTTGTGGGCGGTCCTAACCATATTGATATGGTAAAAAGACGCAAACACGGCTACTTGGAAGCACTGAGAGAACGCCGCATAGGCATAGACCGCTCCATTGTTATCAACGGAAATATAGATTATGACAAAGCGCGTGAGGCCACCATCAATATGCTAAAGCGTGATGACAGACCCGATGCTATTCTTGCGTTCAACGATATTCTTACTTATGCCGCCTTTGACGCCATCAAGACATTGGGGCTGCGTATACCCGAAGATGTTGCTATCATAGGATTCTCTGAGACAGAATCGTCGCTCTTTGTTACGCCAAAGTTATCGGTTATATCAGACCAAGCCCATTTGACTGGCGAGAAAGCATGTGAATTGTTGCTCAAAAACATTGGCGGAGACAAGCATATATATAAGGAGGTAGTACCCATGTCGCTCAATATTCGCGAAAGCTCCGCCAAGTATCAATAGCTCTTTATAACAACAGATATACTCTTTTATCGCATAAAAATCCCTTGGTTGCACTGCGTTTATAGTGCAACCAAGGGATTTTCTTTTAGAAAGGATACCCCACAGCGAAGTGCAGTGCTTGTCCATTCTTAAACTTCGGAATGTTAAAGTAGCCACTCTTGCCCGTTTCATAAGGTACATGGAGACCGATGCCCCAGTCGACTCTGATAACCAAGAACTCAAGATCATAACGCAAACCGACACCAATTCCCAACGCCATCTCTTTGGGCACATTCTGCAATTTGAACTGTGCGCCAGGCCGGTAGCTGTCATTTCTTACGGACCAAACGTTGCCCGCATCCAAAAAGGCGGCTCCATACAGATTGTCAAACATGTTGAAACGATACTCAAGATTAAGCTGAAGCTTGATATCGCCAGTTTGGTCAAGATACGAATGCCGCGTTTCCGTAGTGTAAGAGCCTGGACCCAAGCTTCTGACAGAGAAGGCACGCACACTATTGGCACCGCCAACATAGAATTGTTCGCTGTAAGGCACACTGCGGCTGTTGCCATAACTGTAGGCGATACCGCCATTGACATGGGCCACAAGCTGAGCTTTCTGCCCTGTTTGCCATATTTTGGTAAAGTCTGTTTCTAACTTGATAAACTGTGCATAAGGGTTTTGAAAGAGCTGTTTGCCCACAGTGCCCCATTTTTTGCCAGCCGCCATGTTGACAAGAGACAACACATTACCCGACTCTGTCAGTGTGGTAGACCACACTATAGGATTACGGTGCTTGGTAACACTGCTGTAAGTAAACGAGTATCTCATCTTAGGTATAAACACATTTTGCATAGATGCCTCCAGATAAGGATTGGCATTGACGATAGAATCAAACCTTTCTGTGGTATAGTTAAGCTTCTGATATTGCAGCGTCAGCGGACTAAATTCATGACGTTGCGTCAATGTGCGTTGCCATTTATAGGTCCACTCACCACTCACAGTGTGCATCTTGAAGTAACTTGGGCGTTTTAGCACATTAGAAGACACCTTGGCATAGGTAGACGGAGTGGTCTGATACAGGCGCCGCTTCAGAAAAGGGACGAGCAATCGCGGAAATTCTATCGAAGCATCAGCACCATATTCATAAGAGTTTAAATCAGAAGATTTGCCTCTGACATCACCTCCCTTTTGCCATTCGTAAGATCCGTGCAGATTAATATCAATCTTCTCGCCTCCTCTGAAAGCATTACGCTTGGTAAAACCTACTACCAATTCAGGTCCCGTTCGGCCGTTAATCTTGTTGGTATAATTGGTTTCTACATAAAAATCATAAGGCTTGCCAAAGGTGCAGGTAAGGTTTAAGTCAAGTGTATCACACATAGCAGTGGTGTCTCTGGGCGTAAAACCAAACTCGATAGAGTTAAACAGTCCTGAACTATTGAGCTTATTGGCCGATTCCAAGTACTTGCCATAATTAAACATTTGCCGTGGCCACAACTTCAAGTCGCGCAAGATGACACGCGCCCTGATAGGTGGCTTGCGGCCATTGAAATGCAAATGCAGCGCTCGATAAACAATAGAGTCGCGTAAAGGCTCCATATATTGCTTTCTAATATTCATGTTCAAGTTGCCTATATACCACTTGTGCTTGGCAGCATTGCCAATATTGTCTGCCATCTGCAAACGCAGATGTACTTTTCCAGCTACGGCAAATGTATCGGCAAGATACGAAGCGTAACTTGACTGATAGTAATAATAACCATTGTTTTTAAAGAGCTTGGCCAATCGCTCACGCTCTGCATCCATCGTGGCTGCATCAAAAGGCGACCCGCTCTTTATCAAAGCAGCACCTTTATTGGCTTGAATTATACTGTCAATATCAGAAGGAAAGTTGACATAATGCAGTGTATCAATCGTGTAAAGGTGGCCCATGTTTACAGTGTATTCAACCTTTACTTTCTTTGGATTCTTTTGTTTAATCAGCTTATATTCCACACTGCTGTTCAAGTATCCATGGTTGCGCAATACCGATTGTGCCACAGAAGCTCTTAGCTGTGGGTTCACATTGCTCATCAGCACAGGAGCTTTGCCAAATGTCTTGGTTATCCAAGCAGATATTTTTCCGTCAGATCCGGCAAAAGCATTATAAATCCACAGACGATAAGGAAAAGGCGTGCGATAATAAGAACTGCCAAACAGCGCACCGTTAGGAGCTGTGGCAAGGGCCGCTTCTACCTCTTCGCTGGTAGTAGTAAACTGCTTGTTTTTCTCGTAATTGGTATAATTTATTTTTTTCAGACCAACAAACAACTGGTCGTCATCAGGCACACTGCTGGTGGTTGAGCAAGATGCAAGCATCCATATTCCTAAAAGAAGAAATACGAATGGCACTTTTTGCCACCCTTGTTGAATAACATGAGCCATGGTGTGCAGTGTTGATTGTTTTCTCATTTGTCGTGATTGTTACTTCTGTTAGTGCACTATTTTGCAGCGTCTTTACTCTTTTGAACAGTAGAGTCTGTAGGAACAGCAGCATTGTTCTTTGTTTTCTTAAAGCTGAAGATATCTTTAAAGTGTTGTAAACTGCGGCGCCATATCAGGCCAACGCCAAACTCTCTGGTCGTACCTTCTAACCAATCGTAGGCATTATTGTCATAAAACAGCTTTACATACTTCTCCGATGAACTGCCCAAACGGTACTCAAAAGTTACATTATCAAAGAAGCTTTCATTTTGATTGGTTACATCAGCACCCGTAGACACCTTTCCTCCTACAACAATACGCAGTCTATTATTCCAGAAACGCTTTGCAAACTTGAATGAATAATCCGTATGCGTGTTGCCACTGGCATCTGTTGAGTTGTCAAGGCCAAAGCTCAAGTCGAGCGTTTTAAGTGCAGTGCCCGTAATATTGTTGATTTCGCTTTGCAAGAAAGAGCTCAATGCATTGTTCATAGAGAAGCCACTGGTGTTGCCATCTGCCAAATACATACCAGTAGTAAGCATCGTAACCGCCAACTTACCCCGCTGACCTGCACCCATAGCTTGCAACTCATTATGAATCGACATGTCTTCTGGTGCATCCAAGGTAAACTCCAAGCCCATGTCAGAAAGGGTCTTTGTGATGATTACGCCACAGTCAAACTCTACCGTACGGCCTTGTCCACTGCTGCCTTGCGACACAGTAGCTTTGGTACGTTCGGTAGCGGTAATGTTGAGTTTCGGGTTCATCGGATCGCCAGTAAACTCTATATAGCTGCCATCTTGTATCGTAAATGTTTTCAAAGGTATAACAGGCAGAGAGTATTTCATTTCTCCATTGTCGAGCGTATACTTGCCTGTCAAACTTAACTCATCGGCAGCATTGTATCTCATTCGCAAGTTTCCACCTCCTATCAGGTCTATATAGTTGGAATGAGAGTCATTTAAATAGCATATAATATGTGCTCCTTGGTCAATATTTAGGCTCAAATCCATGTTGAAGCCTGATATAGGTTCGTGTTTAACAACAGTGTTGGCAGTATCTGCAAAACTGGTAAACTTAACCAATTCGTCCATCTGGTTATCTGTGGTAAGTGGCGAATCGCGCAATATATATGCCATATCTGTAGATCCTAACACATTGATTCTACCTTGCATATTCAGGTTATTGACAGGACCGTTGATACGTGCCAAAAAGTCAACATACGCCTTTCCGTAAGCCACACTATGACTGTTCTCCTTGGCATTAATCAGCTGAAAGTCATTAGCCATCATGCTCATATTCAGCTGCATGTTGTCTGTATGTGAGAAATCAAGGTCGCCGTTCACCTTTAATTTATTGGAGTTGTTGGCGGCCAGATTGAAGTTTTCAAACAACAGATGACTTCCAACAATGCGCAAAGGACCTTTATCCGCCTTCAAACTGATGCCATATTGTGCACTTTTCATATAGCAAGAGTCCAATGTCAGTTCACCGTTGGCATCAGGTCTGCTCAAAGGCCCCTTTACACTCAGTGTTCCATCTGCATAACCCGTAAAAGCCAAGATACCATCCGGCATGAAACCATTGAACAGTCGCAATGGAGTATGCTCCAAAGTCAATGTAGCATCCAAGTTACCTTGGCCTTCAGAGTTATAATTACCTGTAATATTAGCCACCTTATCATCGTTGCACATTAGCATGCCGTCTACATAATGCGTACCGTCAGCCTGTGGCATATAAACAAATTCGGTGCTTATATTTCCCATTTTTACACCTTCATATACCATATTGTCAATAGACAATGATGATGAAACAGACATCTCTTCCGGCTTCTGTATAAGGTGGAAGTCGCCGTTCATAGTGCCTTTAATATCTGGCATATATGGTATAACCGACAAAATCTTCTCTAACTCAAACCGGTTGAGTGCGACTGTAAGATTCTGGAAGGCTACATCGTCATCATCATCGGTATATACATGCACACCCATTCCGTCATCAGCTTTCAGCTTCAAATCAGCAGAGATGCGCTTGTTAGACTTCATGTAGATATAGTTATCCTTGTTTACCTCAAACTTCTTGTAGCCTAAAATAGGGTCATCGTCAAGCAAATGCAGTTTAAAACCATCTTCCTCAAGAGAGGCTTCCATACCCAATTTCAATCCAAGCACATTCTTGGCATCATAGAATTGAACATTCATTCCTGAGCCTTTTTCAAACACATAGCCGTCAATCAGTGCGTTAAACACATATTGAGGGTTCGTTTTTCCATTGCGCACCTGCGCGTCATAGGTGCAGTGCGTAGAGTCAGAAGCCACATTAAAGCGTATTGTATCCAGTCTGATAGATGCGTTTTGAAGGGCTATCAACTCTACATCACCATTCAGACCACTGCGTGGTGAGGAGGTCATATCAATGGTAGCCTCTTTAAAGGTGTAGCCTTGGCGTGCCAAGAAACGACTGAACGGGTTTTCTTTTCCTGTGGCAAGATTAAGTTGAGCCAACGGAAGCTGCCTGTGTAATTCCACAATATCAATATGCTTGTTTTTGAGTTCGCAAATCAATTCGTTTACAAAGTGTTGGCTCTTTGCCATTACTTTCTTGTAGCCCCCACTACCATTAAAGAGCAAGTGGAAATCTCCACAGCGTGCAGCCACATGTGTTGTGTCAGCCCTTGAATAGAGTTCCATGGTAAGATTATCCGGATGATACACCTTGCCTGTGTCAATGATGGCAATATCTTTTACAATACCATTAACAGCTATGCTTGTTTTCAAATCAGTTTCCAAATCCACTTGGCCTGTAAGTGCCGTACTTAAAGGTGCTTTAGCTATATGCATCTGCTGCCAATCGGCATGTTCCACATCGGCTAATAGCGAAGCTTTCAGCAACTTTCTGTTGAGCAATGCATTGATGGTAACCATACCTTTCAGCAGCGGATTGTTACTCGTCATGCTCATGTTGGCTTTTCCCTGACCAATATGAGCAGCCAACTCCATACCATTCAGGTTGTATTTGTCAAAACTAAAGTGGCTGACAGCAGCTTTGGCTTCCAACCGCATAGAAGGAGACAGCAGATTAGTGCCTGCTCCATTGAGGGCTATATATCCAGAGAAGTCGCCCAATCCATTGTCAGGAACGAATTGATTGAGCTTCAGGTTTTGGGCTTCCATATTAGCTTTGTAAACCATTTTAGCCACATTAATATGTGCGTCAGCTTTTAGCTTTCCCCCTCCTTGTGTAGCCAGCAGATGTGCATCATACTGCTTGCCATTCACTTTTACATTGCCTTTTATCCCTATTCCCTGTGGTATTCTCACCGAAGAGCCTGCCAATAAGGCGTTTACAAAGTCCAAACGATAAGTTTTGACATTCATGTCAATGTCAGCTTTCAGCTTATTCATATTGTTCAGGCGTGCTGCATAACCTTTAGCCGTGAGTTTAAAGGCGGTAGGCAAGTTAACCACCAAACCCGCAAAGCGTGCCATCTTCATGTTTCCCGTGAGCACGGTTTCCACTGTCAACGGTCTATTAGGCCACTTGCGTATGAATGAGGTAGGCATACCTCCCAACAGTTTCATGATGTCTTGCTTGCCAATACTGGCATTAGCTGTCAGATGCAGTTTGCCCGGTGCGGTTTCGTCCATGACGTTTAGGTCCATGGCAACATGGGCAGCCAACTGTGAGTTAGGGGTATAAAGTTTCAGATTAGGTAGCCATATCTTTGTAGAATCAAGACTGATACGGCTGGAAAGACTGTCTATGCTGATACCGCTTTTCTCTTTAAAACTACACTTTCGCAAGTTCATACTGAGTTTAGGCTGGCAAAACTGAAACGAGTCAATGCCTACTGTCACCTGCTTAAGAGCAATATGGTTCACATCCAGCCCTTTTGTATGTACTTTAAAGTTATTGTCATAAGCTATACAACCCTCTGTCCAGTCCAGTTGCTTCAGCTTGTAAAGATTCTTATAAAGGTCAAAGAAGCCCCCACGTGCGTTGAAATTACCCAATGTTGCCGCTACTTGCAGCGTATCACCAGGCATGTGTACTGTAACATTTGCACGTGCTATATTGAGCTTGTCTACCTTTATTTTCCAGTAAGTAGGTGTCTTTGTCGTGTCAGGAGGCACAGTATCACTCAATTCTACATTGACACGGGCATCCTTGAGCAATGCGTTGTTTACATTGACCAGTTGTTTTCCCCAGTCAATGGCATCGCTTTTTACATAGAGTCTGCCCACATTTCCCTTGATGCGGGCTTCATGTACAAAGTTGGTTGTATTGAGCTTCAGTTGGTTAAAGTCAAGTTTGTTCACCACCACACGTTGCTTCAGCAGTGGCAACAGCTGTATATTTACCACCAGTCTCTTCACATCTGCCACAGTATCTTTTACTTGTGGCATGGAGTCATTGGGCTGTATCATCTTAAAGTGCTCTACACTGAGGTCGAGCGGAAAGGCCAATGACACATGTCCCACGCTGATGTCTAATCCTGTTTTCTCAGAGGCTACGGATGCAACTTGCCGTACCATCCAGTTCTGTATAGGTGGTATATATAGCAAAATGGCAAGAATAATGAACAGAAGTATCGGTGTCAGCAAGATACCAATACCCCATTTAGCCGTCTTTTTAATATTCACAGTAATATTTAGTATAAGAAATCAGTTGAACAATAGATATCTATATTGCAAAGTAAGCAAATATTTTGGAGAAAAAGAAACAAATTATACATAAACTTTAAAAGTGCCATTCATTTACTTCTGCCACAGCATCTTAATGAATTTTTCTACTGAATGCACAGCCTCAACATGCCAACGGTATGAGTGATCCGCCCATATAGCAATGCGCCCCACTTGGGTATGTCCAAGTGGGGCGCAGAAAAAGTATGTTGTGACAGCTTAGTTGATAACTATATCGCCTGAACCTGCTACATTATCATCATGATGGTTGACGATACCTGTAATGCTGATGTCGCCCGAACCGGCTATTTTATTGGTAGCCTTATTGATTTTCGCATTTTCCACTTCAATGTCTCCTGAGCCGGATATGCTGAAGAAAGATGTGTCTGTAACTAACTTCTTCAGATCTATATCGCCCGAACCGGCTATCTTTGCAGTAATATTGTTGCAGATAAGATTATTGATATCAATGTTTCCAGAGCCTGTAATCAGCAATTTTATACTGCTGGTGTCTATCTTCTTTTCACACTCAAACTCGCCAGATCCGATGATGCTTACAGCCAAGAGATTTGGTGCAGTAACATAGATGTCTACATCATCACTGTCGCTCCAGAAGTTGCCATATCCTTTAGATTTGGCTTTCACATACAGAGTCTTGCCCACTACTTGAACAGACAGCCGCTCCCTGCTTTTTGCTGTACCTCTTACAGACACGGAAATCTTGTCGCCTTGTGTAAAATGTACATCATAGGATCCTGCTATTTCTATGTTTTCAAAATATGGTGTCTGCACAGCCTGTGTTGTTACTTTACTTCTTTGAGCACCGCTTAACCTGTGTTCACATGCTGACATGGCCATGGCCATGAGCGCAAATAGTACTAATAATGTCTTCTTCATATCGTTACTGTTTTTATGGTTATGTTGTTTATTAGACGTAGCGAAGTACGAAAAGGTTGCAATACGGATAAAAAATATTCAATAAACAAGTGCTCATACTTATTAAAGCATGTGTCAAATGCTTTTTGAATACATTCGGAATGCTTATCGAATAGCAACAAAACGCTGTTCTAAACCCATCCTAACAGCCTGCTGACAGTGGCTGCACATCCTCCTCTTCCACTTCACAAGTGTCAAACCCCATTTCTTTTGCTTTGTCTTGAGGAAAGGTATAATAGACAGCTTGCCCCACTGTACACACCTCACCAGCCGCATTTTGCAAAGTAACCTCTATGGTTACAAGGTTTCTCAGCTGCGAAACAATGTGCCCACGCAGTGTAAGCATAGGTTCTGTGGTCATCACTGGCTTTTTGTATTTTATCTCCAACTTGGATGTAACCCCACTTGTCTGCATTTTTCTGAACACTACCCAACCTGCTGTTTCATCAATCAGTGTAGACAGTATGCCACCATGCATCGTGTTAATCCAGCCCTGATAGTGAGTCTGAGGTTTCCAATAGCTTACTATATCATTGCCGTCTTCATAAAATTCCATGTGTACTCCCAATGGATTGTCAGGGCAACAGCCAAAGCAGTCGTATCCTTCTCTGTGTACCCAGGGGTTCTTTATCTTCTTCATAACTTCTTTTTGTATTTTGTTTGCTGTTTGTTTACACAGAAGGCGTAGCATTGTTCGCTACGCCTTCTGTATATATTGTCATTGTCTTCTGTACATACTGCTATAATGTACACCTGCACATTAATATTATCAGAAGGTCAGTCTCACCATGAATCGGATGCCATTCTTTTTAGCGGTAGGCAGGTCAAGATAGTTAAGACGCCTTACATACTGTATGTGAATAATTTTGAATATGTTGTGAATACCTGCTATCAACTCCATATAGGGGCGATGTGGATTCATGACATACGAGCCTTCAGGAAATGCCATGAGCATGTTGTCGCCTGCATTTTGTGGCAATGCAGGATTGTTTTTGTCGCTCAGTGAACCCCACAAGCATTTAAATCCCAAGTATTCGCGCCACTTCAGCTTCTTGAGCAGCGGTATACGGTTGAATATCTTGCCGTTTAAGTCCCACGACCAGTCAAAACTTGCATACCTGTCATTGAGGAACTCCATGTTGTTAATCATGTTGAAGGCCTCATCACTGATAATGTAAGAGAGGTTGGCAGCAGGCATGATAAGCAGTGGATAAGGCACCTTGTTCCATTGTGCGCCCACTTTTATCTGTGTATCCATTTTTCCCCAGCTGTTCAGCCAAAAGCGTTTGTAGATGCTGGCCTCTGTAAAGTTGTAGTTATATTCACCTCCGAGCACACCTTTAATGCCCATAGAGTGGCTCAAGGTGAATACCGGTGCATCCAGATTGACAGGCAATCGGCGCTGCTTGGTGTTTACAAAGGTCTCGCCAGGTGCATAGCGAAATTCCAAATGCGCCTCAGTAGTGCGTATCTTTCCATGATGCAACAAGTCCGTAAAGTTGTTTTGCTCAGACAATGGCAAGAAGTACATCTCGCCACAAGCTTCATTTTCTTCTGTCTTCAAACTGACAGTAGTCTTGAAGCCCCAGTCTTCTTCACGCTCAAACGATAGCTTCTGCCTGTTGTAGAACATCATTTTCTCTACCTTAGACCATTTAAATGCAGTAAACACATTATCTTTGTCTGTGTGTACAAACTTGTCTGAGGGCGAGCATACATCATAAGCTGAGCTGAACGACAAGGTACGCTTAGGAAACTCTCTGGGCAGATAGTCTTTCTTGTTGAATGAGTAGGTAACTGTACCTTCGTAGTAATTCTTGTCGCTTTTCCAGCCTCGCGCATAGTAACCTGATGCAAACCAATGCGGATTAAGGTTGGCTGTGGTTTGTGCACTGACACGTGTGCGCAAGCCATCAATAAAGTTTTTGCTTATCATGGTGTTGATAGGACCTATATCCACCTTGCTTGGATGGTGTGGTCCACCTGTTTCCACAAAGTTTTCAATAAACGCCTTGATGCCAAATATGATGTATTTAAATCCTTTGGTATTGCTAAGATTATTGATAAATGCATCCATAGAGCTTTCGCTCTTGGTAAGTTCCACCGCCCTATACTGGTTCCAGAATTTGTCGCCTTTCATCCTTGAGTCAGCTTCATGCCTTACTTCCGCCTTTCCTTTGAACAGTTTGTCAGGCAGTTCGTCAAAGGCATAGTCAGACATTCGTGTAGTTCGCATGACAATCACCTTGCTTAAAAATTTGGCAATGGTCATCTCTACAAACATGTCATCGGTAGTCAGCGCCCATTCTCCGTTAGGAAGCTGTGTGTATTCCTGTATCACGTTAAGATTGTCTACAAAGTTAACATCGCTCTTCTTGGGCAGTGTCAGTTTGCATTTCTTTACATGCAGTGTAGAATCACTCAGCACCCACAGCTCACCACGGAAGCCAAAGTCTTGCTGATTGTTGGGCAAGAATTGCAGATGAAAGCACTTTTCACGGTCTACATATACAGTGTCTACTATGTAGTAGCGATAAAACTGTATGGCATCCTTACCGATAGGGCTGGTAAAAGGATACTGCAACAAGCGTATCTGGTCATCATAGATGTTGACATCTGTAAACACATCCTTGAGCACAGTATTGAGTATGTCTCCTGTTTCTATCAGTTCGTTTACGCCCGTAGTGTTTTGTCCCATTACGATAGTCTTCTCCGTCTTGGGACTTTTCCTGAATATGTTCTTTGTAACGGTCTCGTCTACCGACACTGGCAGTATGAGCTTATTGTTATAAGGGCATGGTTCTATCTGGTTGACCAGCCACTTTTTCTTCTTCATCTTGTCGCTCTCCAAATCAGAAGCCTTGATATCGTTGAGCGCCAATGTTATCTTCTGATATTTGTTGTACTGCAAGAAGTCGTGGTTGTGCAGGTCTGTCAGCTTCTTGGCAGCTATCACCCTTCGCATCAGTGCCACCGCAGGGTTGTCCTTTCTCCTGTATTTGGAACGTTTTGACTTAATGGTAACGCCTTGCAAGTTCTTTGTATCGGGCTTGAGGGTAATACGCATTTTGGCAGGCGTATTGGGACCTATCAATATGCGCAAGGTTTGATATCCGATAGCACTGAAAGTAAGGTAAGCGCCATTAATACGCTGAACGACAAACTCGCCCCCCGCATTGCTCGATTTGGCAATCTTGTTGTTTTTGTATTGCAAGCTGGCAAACGGAATGCTGTCGCCATTGGCAGCATCCACGATAACACCCGTGATGTTCTGTGCCATTGCCACCTGTGTCATCATCCAAAGAAGCAATATCAGTAGTTTCTTCATGTTGTTGATTGTTTCCTAAATTGAAATGTAAAAACTAATACCTTATATTTATATCATTATATTGTGTCGTGTCGCCACCTGTTTGCAACAGGGTGTAGCCGTCATACAGCCCACTCAAATAGAAGTAGAGCGCAGAGCATAGCTTTACAACAGTGTGAGCAGCTGCTGCAAGTCAGTGATAATGGCGTCAGGCAAGCTTTCATCGTATTGCTCATCGGTCCATCCTTCTCCTTTGAACCATACTGTTTGGCAGCCAATCTTTTGGGCTGGCGTGATGTCTTTGTAGAAGCTGTCGCCCACTACTACCGTATCTTCTGCCTCCATGCCGAGTGCCTCTACACCTAACTTAAAGATGCGTGGGTCTGGCTTGCGTATGCCTACTACCGCAGATTCTATAATATGGCTGAACAAACGGTCGAGCTGAAACTCTTGCAGCACTACTCCCACATTGCCATAGAAGTTGCTTACCAGCACCATAGGATATTTTTTGCTGATGCTTTCCAGCACTTGTTTGCTGTGTGCCGTCTGTTTCTTTACACCGCTGTACACCCAATCGAGCACCTCTTGATGCTTCTGTCTGTACTCCTGTTCTGAAACATTCCAATAGTTTTTGGTCAGGAGAAGTTCCATCTCAATGTGCAGTTTAGCCTCTATTGTCTTATAAAAGGTATAGTCTGGCTTGATAACGGGTGTTATTGCCAAGGTACGTTCGCCATGCACATAGGCTTCTCTGAACTGATCTTCCGTAACGGGTATGCCGCATTGCCGGTAAGCATGCCACAACACCTTGCCCCAATGACACCCCGCTGTGTCAAGTGTGCCGCCGTAATCAAAAATACAACCTTTTATATTTAGAGCTTTGCCATTATCCTTTTGCATAGATTCTCATGTTTTTTGTGCATATAAATATAGAGAATATTCATCACTGTTATCTCGATGAGCAAGTAAATCCACGGGCAGTTCAGCAAACAGGTAACATAAATGCAGATAGCCCGCGTGTTGAAAGTCAAAATGTTAGTGTACTTCATCAAGGGTCTACTGCCATTCAAGAACTCTTCACGCAATGCGGCAGGCATCTCACCGACATTAGAATACTTGGCTTTCAGGGCTTTGCTCAGCTGCTGAAAGGCCGGTGTACGATGCTCTTGACTCTTACAGTAGTTGGCATAATTGTAATAGAAGAGCTTAGACATGACAGCACCTTTCTTGGGCAACTCCTCGTATATCTTGCGCTGACTGGCATAGTTGTCCAACTCACTACCCTCTTTTCCTTTCAGGAAGAACAAGTGTATCTGCCGATAATAGTCAGAAAGCGAACTTTGGGGCGAGTGGCACAAGAAGCCTGACAGTATGGCCAATGCCCAAATCCATATTCCCCAGTGCACATCAGTGCCCGGCATGTCTTGCCCTTGCAGGCGAAGCGCAATCGCCACATAGATGGCAAAGAACCACACATCGCCAGAGAAGCCATCAAGCATACGGCCTATCAGTGTCTTCTGACCTGTCAAGCGCGCCAATTGTCCATCTGTCGAGTCGCAGAAGTTGGCAAACATCAGCAGCAAGATACCTGCTATGTTGTGCCATAGGTCGGTGTAATAAAACATCCATCCTGCTGCCACTCCCAAGAATATAGACAGAATAGTAATGGTGTTGGGATGAACACCCAATTGCTTCCATATCAGTGCAAACACCAAGCCTATTGGTCTTGTAAAGTATACGTCAAGCCACTCTTCGGTGTCTTGCGATTTGAATGATGCGTGAAGCATCTCTTTGAAACTGCTCATTTTCTATTTTCCGTGTGTAAGCAGCTGTGCTTTTGGGGGCAAGACTATGGCTTGTCCTGTGCAACACAGCTACATTGTTGTGTCAATTACTGTTGTTGTTACCCTATGTTTCCGCTTGCAAAAGCCGTCTCCGCTACTGCCTATTGGGCAACCATCCTTTCTCTTTTGCCATCATAGCCACTTTAGCAGCAATGGCGTGTGCTGCCTCTTGGCGACAGCGCGAAAAGCTGGGCCAATCATTGAAGTCGATGATAGCAAAGGTGCCGTCTTTCCTCACAATACAGTCGCCGCCATAAACCATGAGACCTGTCAATGCTGCCAAGCGTGAGGCTTGCTCAGACAACTGTACCATATTGAAGCCAAAATGGTGTGCCTGACCATTAAATTGCTCATCGCCAAACTTAAATTGACCATCGTCAGAGGGATAGTACACCTTGAAGAAAGGTGTACCTGCCACACCATAAAACTTCAGCAGGTCGCCTTTTACATGGGCTGTTATCACGATATTGTCGATGCCTCGTTTCTTGAAGTCTGCCACAATGCTCTCTCTCTCTGCTTCAGTAGCAGCAAATCTTACATCATCATGGCTCTGCGCTGCCTCATCACCCCGCTTTATCCACCATCCGTCAGTGCCCGTAAGCGGTGCTGCCGGTATGTGGTGTTGCCGCATGGCGGCATCAATCTTGGCTCTGGCGCATGCCGTTATGCTCTCTGGCGAGTTGACTACGACAGTCCCTTCCGCTTCTTTCTGTGCCAGTATCTGCTGTGTCTGCTTCAGTCTGCCCATGGTCATGACCACCTGGCAGGGTGTGTCTGCTGTCAACTCTTCTTCTGTAAGGTAACTTACCTCATAGCCCATTGCCTGCAGTTCTGCGCCAACAGCTTGCAGTATGAGCCGGTCTTTTTCTACCGAGTTGGGCGAGAAGCGTTCAGCTCTGTATAAACCGAGAATCTTAGTCATTACTGCTCTGTTACAAACTTTTCGGCTTTTTCTATGTCTGAGGCATGGTCTATATCAAATACCTTGCTGAAAGGGCGTGCCACCAGCTTGCATCCAGCTTTTATCAAGCCCCTCTGAAAGTTGCGCATACGGCTCTCTCCGCGTGCTATACACTCGTCAAGCACCTTGATGCTTCTCTGAGTCAGGCCATAAATTCCGCCCGATACATAATGACAACTAGCCTGTGTATCGAGGAAGCCCGTGATAAGTCCCTGTTCATTTACATCCACATAGAGAGGCTTTTCATCGTCTATATAATCGGTAACGACCATCATGCCGTCTTCTTTATTTTGGCGAACATCCTCTTCAAAGGCATGAATAAAATCTGTAAATTCGCTTTCCTTGAATATCGTGTCTACGGTAGTGAGGCAGAAAGCACCTCCTCTGATGTAGCGACTGATTTCATAAAAGCTATGCATGGAACTGGGTGTAGTCTTTACTACAATGGTCAAGGGCACAGATACACCGTTCAGACCATTATGCTTGATGTCTTCCAAATGTGCTTTTACATCGGTCATAAATTCATTGCAAATTACAACAATGTCTTCAGCACTATTGTTCATGAACACGCGAATAAGTCTATCTATCAGACATTCGCCATTAATCTTAACCAAAGGCTTGGGTTCTCTCACGCCCTCGTGAGCCAAGCGCGAACCTTCGCCCGCTGCAATAATTGCGTATCTCATAAATTGTACAATCGATATCTAATCGGGTGCAAAGTTAAATAAATAATGTATTACACAGAAAACTTTTCGCTGTTATTTTGTTTTTACAATAAAATTAGACATTTTTTAGGGCTAATTAGAACAACTTCCGGTAGCTACAAAAGCGGTAAGCAGGTGTTCAAAATTAATCGTATATTACTTTCGCAGAATGATTGCGACAGCAAATATATGCAAAAAGAAACGCTTAACACCAGTTAACACCAAGATGTGTGCAAGCAAAAATATTGACATTTATTTTTTACCGTTTAACCTTTGCCTTGCTACTCTACCGCTCTCTTTTGCCGTTTTCATCGTTCTCTACCCGCAATTTTCATGCCATTATATGGCTAAAGCTATGCTTTTTTCTCCTAAAGCATAGCTTTACGAAGGTAAAAGCGGTGCTCTTGCCATGCAATAACGGTGTTTTTGGCTGCTGAAAGCGGTGTTATTACAGTGGAATTCATTGCACATCATTCATTATATATTAGCTATACTATTGATATACAGCAAAATACAGTTGCACACAATGACTGTCATTCTACGCCATCAGATATTAAAAGAAGAAAAGAAGGGACGTTTTTGAGCGTTTATTTTTGTTAAATATGTAAATAAAAAAGAACGTGTGCTATATCAAAGCCTCCACAAAGGGTTACAGGAAAAAGGCGGGGCCGTTAGGTAATAAATGATAAAAATACGGTAGATAGCCGTTGTATATGGTGAAAAATCAGTATTTTTGCACACTCATTTATAAATAAAGTATGCGTTATAACATGCATATCAAGGCGTTACTCTGTGTCAAGAAGCGCAGTGTGAGGCTTTGCTGCCGTATGTATTGCGGTGAGAAGAGACTGTTATGCGCAGTAATAAACGATAAAGACGATGAATAGAGAAAACCTGATGCAGCTCAGTGCTTATGCCCGTGTAGACGGCGGATGGGTAGGAGGCGTATGGATAATAAGTTTCTTTTTGTTTATAGGAGCCTTCAAGAGTGCTCTTTTGGGCAATTTGTCTTTCCTCTTAGGCTTGGTGTCGCTTTATGTTTACGGCAGACGCCTGCGGGCTTTTCGCAACAATGCGTTAGATGGCGAGATGAGTATGCTGCGGGCTTATACCCACGGGCTGTTTACCTTTTTCTATGCAGCGGTGCTAATGGCTGGCGCCCAGTTTCTTTACTTTCAGTTTTTTGACCATGGCTACGTGATGTCTGCATATATGGCAACGCTTCAAAAGCCGGAATTCAAAGACTTGATGACATTGAACGGTATCAGCGCCAAAGACCTTGACATGGCTATTACAGGCCTGCAAGCCATGCGCCCCATAGACATCACCTTGCAGTTTCTGTTTTCCAACCTGTTGTTAGGCGCTGTCTTAAGTTTGCCATTCGCTGCCATCATGTCGCGTAGAAAGCGTGTGGGCACCCGGCGTTAACGCATCTCAGGCAAGACAACGGATGCTGTTGCAGCCCAAGTGAATATCAACGAAACAAAACAATCAAGGCACAGGATGATGCCACGTGCCGAATAACTCAAAATAAATGAATAATATGGATATATCAGTAGTAGTACCTTTGTTCAACGAAGAAGAGTCTCTGCCGGAGCTTTACGCCTGGATAGAGCGAGTGATGAAAGCCAACAACTTCAGCTATGAAGTGATATTCGTCAACGATGGATCTACTGACGGTTCATGGAACGTGATAGAGAACCTCAGCAAGCAGCACGATTGCGTAAAGGGTATCAAGTTTCGCCGCAACTATGGCAAGAGTCCTGCGCTCTATTGTGGCTTTAAAGCAGCCAAAGGAGATGTGGTTATCACCATGGATGCCGACCTGCAAGACTCGCCCGACGAGATACCCGGACTCTATAAGATGATAACCGAGGATGGCTACGACCTGGTGTCGGGCTACAAGCAGAAGCGTTATGACCCACTGTCCAAGACCATACCCACCAAGCTGTTCAATGCTACCGCCCGCAAGATTAGCGGTATCAAGAATCTGCACGACTTCAACTGCGGGTTGAAAGCTTACCGCAAGGATGTGGTGAAGAATATAGAGGTGTATGGAGAGATGCACCGCTATATACCGTATTTGGCAAAAAACGCAGGCTTCTGCAAGATTGGCGAAAAGGTGGTTCACCACCAGTCGCGCAAGTATGGCAAGTCAAAGTTTGGCCTGAACCGCTTTTTCAATGGCTATCTTGACCTTATTACATTGTGGTTCCTGAGCAGTTTCGGCCGTAAGCCTATGCATGTATTCGGTTTTTTGGGCACACTTGTGTTCTTCATCGGCTTTGCAGCAACTTGCGGAATAGGCATAGACAAGCTGTGGGCACTGTCCAATGGCGTGCCACAACGCCTGATTACCGAGTCGCCTTACTTCTACATTGCACTCACAATGATGATGATAGGCACCCAGTTGTTTCTGGCAGGCTTCTTGGGCGACTTGATTAGCCGTAGCTCCAACAGCCGAAACGACTACCAGATAGAAAAAGAAATCAACCTGTAACGATACTTTTGGGCAGATATTTTGGCAAATGACTGCCCAAAACAAGGCTACAGGCCCAAACTTAACAATGACAATGAACAGAAGAAGGTTTACCTTGCTGAACGGCAGACTGGGCGTGGGCACACTTGTATTGCCACTGTTACTGCTGTCGGCAGGACTGTTGGCAGGTGCATGCAGCTCCATAGACTGCTCGCTCAACAATTTGGTGTACACCCAATATCAATTGATGAACAGCGAAGGAAAGGTGGACACCTTGGCTGATACATTGACTGTCTCCACCAAAAGAATGGAAGGCAGCGACTCTGTACTGATTAACCGCAATGTGGGCACCACGGAATTTTCATTGCCCATCAGTTATTCGCAGGCACAAGACGTGTTCTTTGTGGAACTGACAGATACAATTACCAAGCGGCCGACCTTTGACACCATTACGGTAAACAAAGAAGACAGGATACATTTTGAGTCGGTAGACTGCACACCTTCTTACTTTCACACCTTGCAATCGGTCAGCAGTACACACCATCGCATAGACTCTGTAGTAATCATTAATCACGAAGTGAACTATGATACATCAAAGAAGCATTTCCGCATCTATTTCAATCACGCTCATTAGTCTGCTGACAGCGTGTCTGCCATCAGTGGGATGGGCACAGCGGAACAAGCCTGTCAAGCCTGCAAAAGGAGCTGCCGCAAAAGTGGCCGCAAAAGACAGTGTGGCGTTATTCAGAGGATTTGCCGTATCGGTAGACCTGATTGGACCGTTGCAGCTCATGGTAAGCGACTATGGACAGTATGAAGCTGCGGTGCGCTTAAACCTGAAAGACAAGTATTTTCCCATAGTAGAGTTAGGCTATGGCAAAGGCGAACATGATGACGGTGTAACCTTTTTGCATTACAAGACGAGCGCCCCTTATGTCAAAATAGGTATAGACTTCAATGTATTGAAAAACAAACACGACATTTACAGACTGTATGCAGGCGCACGTTATGCCTTCACTTCATTCAAGTATGACTTGTATCACCCCGACATTACAGACCCCGTGTGGGGCGGAACAGCCCACTATGAAGCACGCGACATAAAGAGCAACTATCACTGGTTTGAGGCTGTATTTGGTGTAGACGCCAAGATATGGGGCCCTGTCCATCTGGGATGGAGCATAAGATACCGCAGCCGGCTGTCGTATAAGCAAAGCACTTACGGCGACCCTTGGTATGTACCGGGCTTCGGAAAATCAGACTCTTCCAATTTAGGAGGCACATTCAACGTGTCGCTCGATATATAAAAGGATAGAATATGCAAGCAAGAACTTGGCAAACAACTCCTAAGGGTTTGCCGACAGCATAAAGCAACAGTTGCGGAAACTTTCCGTAAACATTGCCATACAGGGTGGCAATGTGCATCATTATAGCTCAACGTAAAAACAAAATCATAATGGAACAGACCAAGAAAAAACGCATAGGCATGGCTGTCTTTCTGCTTTTTTTGGTGATAGGCACCGCTTATATAGCCATCAAGCAGCACACCACACCTTATCAAGAAGACCAAGGCTTTGTATTTGGTACGGTATATCATATCACATATCAAAGCGACGAGAACCTACAGGCACAGATAGAAGCAGAACTGAAAAAGGTAGACAACTCCCTGTCTATGTTCAACAAGCAATCTGTTATATCGCAAATCAATGCCAACAAGCCTGTAAAGGTGGACAACATGTTTAGCAATGTGTTTACATTGGCAGAGCGTGTGTCTGACGATACACAAGGTGCTTTCGACATAACAGTGGCTCCTTTGGTCAACATCTGGGGATTTGGATTCAAGACAGGCAAGCAACCTACCCCACAGGTAATAGACAGCTTGAAGCAGATAGTAGGCTACAAGAAGGTAAAACTGGTGGGCAGCAAGGTGGTAAAGGACGACCCACGCGTGATGCTCGATTGCAGTGCCATAGCCAAAGGATATGGCTGCGATGTGGTAGCCAACTTTTTGCGTGCCAAAGGCATTGACAACTTCATGGTGGAAATAGGTGGCGAGATAGTGGCTCGTGGCGTAAACACCGAGCGCTTGCCATGGCGCATAGGCGTAACCAAGCCTACCGATGACTCGCTTAGCACCAACCAGCAATTGCAGACAGTGCTCAATGTTACCAACAAGGCCATGGCTACCAGTGGCAATTACCGTAACTTCTACTATAAAAACGGCAAGAAATATGCACATACAATAGACCCTGCTACGGGATATCCCGTACAACACAGCATACTGTCTGCCACAGTGCTGGCAGACAACTGTGCCACTGCCGATGCGTATGCCACCAGCTTTATGGTGATGGGCATGGAAAAGGCCAAGAAGGTGCTGGAAAAGCATCCCGAACTGATGGCTTACTTTATCTATGCCGACCATAAAGGCAATAACGCCGTGTGGTTTTCTCCATCCATGAAAGATAAAATAGCAAAATAACAAGCAGTGGTCCTGAAGGTATGGCACTCCATATCTTCAGGACTTTTTGTTACAAACAGATATTTCCATACAGATGATTTAACATGGCTTCTGAGCGATATGATGACAGACTATTGGAGTTGCCGCTCTTTCAAGGGTTCAGTGTAAGCGACCTGAAAGATGTGGTAGCCAACATAAAATTGCGGAAGATAGACGTGTCCAAGGGCAAGACTATCGTAGACGAAGGCGACCCTTGCCGTGAAATATATATCGTATGCCAAGGCTATGTTACTGCAGTTTCTTATGCCGATGATAAGGGGTACTCGATTAGTGAACAGCTAACAGCCCCTTGTTTGGTGCAACCAGAACGCCTGTTTGGATTTACCCAGCGCTATACCCGGCAGTTTATAGCCGGCAACAACTGTCAATTGCTGTGCATTCCCAAGGCCGATGTCGTGATACTGACCAATAATTTTGAGATATTCAGGCTGAACCTGCTCAACATTATCTGTACACAGACACAGCGGTTAACCCATATTCCCTGGCGTGTGGGAGCGCAAACCATCCGCGAAAAGATATTCAGATTCTTGGAAACACGCTGCTTGCGGCCCGCGGGCGAAAAGCAACTCTGCATCAAAATGGAGCGTTTGGCCACTGAAATACATGAAAGCAGACTGAATGTTTCCAAAGAATTGAACGCTTTGGCCACTCAAGGGCTGATTGTACTGAAGCGCAGTTCGATATATGTTGTGGCATTAGAGCGATTGAAAGAATAGCCATTTATCACGCATGTTGTGTAAAGCAGTATGCTTAGCTCAACAATCTGCATGAGAATCAAGTAAAAGAAAGTACAACGAAATTTACGCTAATACGAAACGAAAAACACTGTATCTGTGGTATTTAAGCAAAAATATTAGTTAAAAATAACATTTTTTGCAATATCCAACCAATATATTTACTAACTTTGCATAATAGAAAAGTATATATTAAAAGATACGGAATAGTATGACTGAAAATATTGAGAGAAAAGAGAGAAAGAACCCGTTTTTTGAGCCTTACAATACCCCTCACGACACAGTTCCTTTTGATCGTATACGCTTGGAAGACTTTGAAGAGGCTTTTATAGAGGGTATTAGGCGAGACAATGAGCAAATTGAGAAAACCATTAACAACCCTGACAAACCTACATTTGACAACACCATTATCAATGGCGATGACGACAAAGAGGGCTATTACGACCTGCTGTCAAGAGTATCTAATGTCTTTTTCAATCTGCTGAGTGCCGAAACAAATGACAAAATGAATGAGTTGGCACAGAAAATACAGCCCATGCTTACCCAACATGCCAATGATGTAAGACTCAACAAAAAGTTATTTGAGAGAGTAAGACACGTACACAGATTTCATAGAATACTTACCAAGGAAGAGAAGCAGCTGCTTAACGACAACTATGACGGCTTCGTGCGTAGTGGTGCACTGCTCTCTGACGAAGATAAAGAGAAACTCAGAAAACTGACAGAGGAGGCAAGTATGCTCTCTTTGCAGTTCTCTCAGAACCTGCTAAAGGAAAACAAGGCGTACAAACTGCATATAACAGATGAGCAGCAGCTGGAGGGACTGCCGGAGACTGCACGTGAAGCTGCTGCTGCTACGGCTAAAGAGCAAGGTTTGGAGGGATGGGTGTTTACACTGGATTACCCAAGCTACAGCCCATTCATGACCTATGCTGCCAATAGAGAGCTGCGCCAACAGATGTATATGGCACGCAACACTGAGTGTACACACGACAATGCGGAAAACAATATCGAGATATGCAAGCGACTGATTAACCTGAGACGAGAGATTGCACAGCTCTTAGGCTACAAGACATACGCTGAATATGTGCTCAAAAAGCGCATGGCAGGCACCGCTAAAAATGTTTACCGCCTACTTTATGAATTGATAGATGCCTATAAGCCTACTGCCATTAAGGAGGTGAAAGCGATAGAACGCATGGCACAAGAGACACAAGGAAGGAAGTTTAAACTGATGCCTTGGGACTTTGGTTACTATGCCCACAAGCTGCAACTCAAGAAGTTCAATATCGACTCTGAAATGCTCAGGCCTTATTTTGAGTTGTCCAACGTTATCAAAGGTGTGTTCGGACTGGCTACAAAACTGTATGGCATCACCTTTAAAGAGAATAAGGATATACCCGTATATCATCCTGACGTGAAAGCATATGAGGTCTTTGACAAGGACGGTTCGTACTTGGCTGTGTTCTATGCAGACTTCTATCCTCGCAAAGGAAAGCAGGGAGGAGCCTGGATGACAGAGTTTCAGGGACAGTGGATAGACCGCAAAGGAGTAAATGTAAGACCGCATGTCAGCGTAGTGATGAACCTAACAAAACCAACCGACACAAAACCTGCACTGCTTACACTGGGCGAAGTGGAAACATTCTTGCATGAGTTTGGGCACTCTTTGCATGGTATGTTTGCAAACACAAGGTTTGAAAGCTTGTCGGGAACCAATGTCATGTGGGACTTCGTAGAGCTTCCATCACAGTTTATGGAAAACTATTCGGTGCAGAAAGAGTTCCTTAGAACTTTCGCGTTCCACTACAAGACGGGCGAAGTGATACCCGATGATTTGATTGACCGTATCGTAAAGAGCCGCAATTTCAATGTGGCTTATGCTTGTTTGCGGCAAGTGAGCTTCGGATTGCTGGACATGGCATATTACACAAAGCGCAAGCCCTTTGACGAGGACCTCATAAAGTTTGAAAAAGAGGCATGGAAAGATGCTATGGTTACTGAGCAACTGCCTAATACTTGCATGACAGTACAGTTCAGCCACATCATGGCTGGAGGCTATGCAGCAGGCTATTACAGCTACAAATGGGCAGAAGTGTTGGATGCTGACGCCTTTAGCGTGTTTAAACGTCATGGCATATTTGACCAAAAAACAGCACAACGTTTCCGCGATACCATTCTTTCAAGAGGTGGCACAGAGCATCCGATGGCGCTCTTCAAGGCATTTAAAGGCAAAGATCCCTCCATCAAGGCATTACTGCAACGCAACGGAATAAGAGTAGAGAACCGTATAAAATAAAGCAAACAGTTTACTGCTTGCCTCTGCTTGATTGTAAAAACAAGCATTGAAGAGAAGCTGCAAAACCGCAATTGAACAGCATTTGAATGCCATTCGAAGGCTGTTCAATGCCGCAAACAAAAGATTTCATTAATTTATTTGCGGCAAAAAGTAGTTTTCGTTCAACAATACCTAAGGCTATGACAACAGAAGAGAAACAGTTTAAACTTGACTCGCGCTATCTGCGTATGGCGCGAATATGGGCTGAAAACAGTTACTGTAAACGGCGTAAAGTGGGTGCGCTGGTGGTAAAAGACAAGATGATTATCAGTGATGGCTATAATGGCACACCCAGTGGGTTTGAAAACGTATGCGAAGATGACAACAATGTTACCAAACATTATGTACTTCATGCAGAAGCCAACGCCATTACTAAGTTGGCAAGAAGTTCGAACAACAGCGATGGCTCAACGCTCTATGTAACGGCATCACCTTGTATAGAATGCGCCAAGCTCATTATTCAAGCAGGCATAAAGCGTGTAGTATATGGCGAACGCTATCGGTTGGAAGAGGGCTTGGAACTGTTGAAAAGAGCACAAATAGAAGTAATTTATCTTAATCCAGATGAATATGAAACCAAATAAGAATAACCGACTGATGCCATTGCTCATGGCTCTATGCCTTGTGCTGGGCATCATGATAGGTACTTTCTATGCTAATCACTTTTCGGGAAACCGTCTTAATATCATTAATTCAGGCAGCAACCGTATCAATAATCTGCTGCACATCATTGATGACCAGTATGTAGATGCAGTGAATATTGACTCCTTGGTGGATAAAGCCATACCACAAATACTGTCAGATCTTGACCCTCATTCGGTATATATCAGCGCAAAGGATGTGCAACAGGCTACAGATGACTTGAAAGGTTCTTTCTCTGGCGTGGGCATTGAATTTGTTATCCGCAATGATACCATACATGTGCAAGGTGTAATACAAAATGGACCTGCCGAGCAAGCTGGCATTTTAGCAGGCGACAAGATTGTAAGTGTGGATGGAAAACCCTTTGTAGGCAAAGTGGTTACAAACGAAGAAGCCATGAGAAGGCTGAAGGGGCCGAAGGATACAAAGGTGAAATTAGGCATTGTAAGATATGGTGAAAAGAAGATAAAGACCTTTACTATCACCCGCGGCGATATTCCACAGAAGAGTGTCAGCGCTGCTTACATGGTTGATGAGAATACGGGATATATCAAAATCAAGAACTTTGGAGAAAACACTTACCCTGAATTGCTCATTGCATTGGCAAAGTTGTCGCAAGAAGGTTTTAGCAACTTGATTATTGATTTGCGCGACAATACAGGCGGATTCTTGAAATCTGCCGTGCAGATGGCTAACGAGTTCTTGCCTAAGAACCGCCTTATCGTGTACACACAAGGCCGTAAATCTCCGCGACAAGACTATAAGAGCGACGGAAGAGGCAGTTATCAGAATACACCTTTAGTGGTATTGATCAATGAATCGTCTGCTTCTGCATCTGAAATCTTTGCCGGTGCCATGCAAGATAACGACAGGGCAACCATTATCGGGCGCCGCTCGTTTGGCAAGGGACTTGTTCAGCAGCAGATAGATTTTCCAGACGGCTCTATGATAAGACTGACAATAGCACGCTATTATACTCCTTCTGGTCGCTGCATACAAAAGCCTTATGTGGCAGGAGACGACAAAGACTATGAGGAAGACTTGCTCTCAAGGTACCAGCATGGTGAGTTCTTCTCACAAGATAGCATCAAGCATACAGGACCAGCTTATCATACCAAGATAGGAAGAGTAGTGTATGGCGGTGGCGGTATTACGCCTGATATCTTTATTCCCGAGGATACTTTGGGCATGACATCCTACTTTAAAGAGGCTAGCATGAGTGGATTGATTATGCAGTTTGCATTTGTTTACACTGATGATAACCGCTTAAAGCTGAACAACTTCAAAGAGATGATGGAGCTTTCTGACTATTTGGTAAAGCAAAATATGGTTAACCAGTTTGCAACCTTTGCCAATCAGCACGGCTTGCAGCGCCGAAACTTAATGATAAAGAAGTCGCATAACCTGCTGGAACGCTATATCAATAGCCGTATTATCTACAATATGCTGGACGAGCAGTCGTGGATTGAATACCTTAACCAAGGCGACAATGTAATCAAAGCGGCACTGAATGTATTTAAGCACAATGCTGCTTTTCCAAAGAAACCTGTACCAGCAGCTCCAAAGAAGAAAGCTAAGCGATAATAAAGAGAGCTTAATAGAAACACGAAAAAGTAAAAACAAAAGAGCTTGTACCGCACTTTTGTTTTTCATGACGACTATTTTGGAAACTCTCGGAAACTATCTTTAGCTACCAATAAATATGGAAAAGCAAGAACTAAGAACTTGGATTAGACAACAGAAACGACAATTCAGTCAGCAACAACTGGCTGAATTGTCAACTGTTATCATGGAGAGACTGTTGCATCATCCACAAATGCAAACGGCCAAAACTGTGCTGATGTATTATGCTTTGCCTGATGAAGTAGATACACATGCAGCTATTGATACATTGGTAACAATGGGTAAAGAAGTGTTTTTGCCTGCTGTCGTTGATGCAGAACACTTTATATTAAGACATTATACAGGCAAAAAAGACCTAACAAAAGGAGCCTACGGCATTATGGAATCTATAGGTAAAGTAGCAAATGCGGCTCAACACATAGATGTAGCTGTTGTACCTGGCATGGCTTTTGATACAGATGGCCACCGGTTAGGTCGCGGCAAAGGATATTACGACCGATTCTTGGCACACCAACAGCAGACCTACAAAATAGGCATTTGCTTTGACTTTCAAAAGGTAAGTAAGGTTTGCACTACAGAAAATGATATAAAAATGGACGAAGTTCTTTAATCCTTATTCAATTGAATAAACCTTATCATACAACAACTTCAAGTTGTTTTCAGCAACAGACAGAGGTATATACTTATTATCAGAAATCACTTATTATGAAATACAACTTTTTTAGCGTGCTTTTTTGCTTGCTACTGGCATTTCATTTGGGTGCTTCCGCTCAACCTACATTTATCGTTGAACATTATACAGTGGAAGAAGGATTGCCCAGTAACACGGTATATAATGCGGTAAAAGACAATGATGGCTTTATATGGTTTGGCACATGGCATGGCTTATGCTCATTTGACGGCAGCAAATTTATGCCATTTATTTCGCGTGTCAACCGCAATTCAGACCTTCCACCCCGTAAAGTGAGAACCATTGTAGATGACAAAAAGGGATACTTGTGGGTAAGAAACACCGACAATCACTTGTATTTGTTTGATAAACGCACAGAAACTTATCACGACATCTATAATGCCTTAAAAGCTAAAGCACGCAATGTGCAGGTGATAAAGATACAATATACCGCTCCCGGACATGTGCTTGTATTGACCCGTAACAAAGATATTTTTGATGCTTCAATAGGCAACGACGGTACAGTTGCCATTCAGAAAATTCATGATTCCCGCAATGATATCAATCCAAGCAATCTCAAATTGCGTCATAATGTAGTGGGCGAAAATGAGCGTTACGTCTATTGGATTAGCAAAGGACTACATGTCAATCTGGTGGAAAAGCAGAAACATACCAATATTTTGCCTAAAGGAGTAAATTCTTATGGCTATACTTGCTTTAATCGTTCAGGCAACTATATATGTTTAGGCACACAAACAGGAGACATATTTTTAGTAAGCCTAAAGACAAGCGCTGTAATTCATCATGCTTATCCCCAGACAAGAGAAGAGATTACGAGTATTAACGTAATAGACGGGAAGTTGCTTTTTTCTACTCCGTCAGGCCTTTATTCTGTACAGGAAAGCAGTATGCCTCACCTGCAATCGGCTCAAGCATCGGCTGTAAGCACTACTTTTGTTGACAGTAACAATGACTTGTGGCTGGTAACTCACCGTGGTGTAATGGTGCGTCATAACCCTTCTACCGATCAGTCGCAAGTGTTTACATTACCTACAGACAGTCTTTTTGCCGAAGTAAAGTTCTGCGATGCCAAACAGAAAGGGCTATTTATCTTGCTGCGCAATGGCGAAGTGTGGCGTTATGATTATCAAACACATGCCATACAGAACTTCAGCTCGCTGAAAGACTTCAGCATTTATGCATTCAAGCCCAACTTTTTTGACATTGATATAGACTCCAATGGCATATTATGGCTATCCTCTACCACGAATGGAGTGTTCAAAGTATGTATTCCAGAGTTCCATTTCCGATTTTTGTATCCTGACATTATTTTTCCATCCAAGCTCAACAGCGATACGAATGGTGTGAGAGGACTGTATCAAACGCATAATGGCGACCTTTGGGTAAGCACTCGCGATGGTGATGTTTATTGCATTGATGTGGTCAACAATACAGTCAAGCGACACTTTAAGTCAGGAGAGATAGGCACTGTATATCATATCATGGAAGATCATCAAGGCAATTTGTGGTTTTCTACTAAAGGTGCCGGCTTAGTAGAAGGTATATTTGATGCTGCCGCTCCACAGGGATTGCAGCTTAGACGATATGTCAATAAACCTGGCGACCACTTTTCCCTAAGCAGCAATAAGGTGTATTACACTTATGAAGACAGCAAGCATCGCATTTGGGTATGTACCTTTTATGGTGGCTTAAATCTTATAGAGCGTGGCAAAAACGGTACTATCGTGTTTAGAAACAAACGCAATAGTCTAAAGCATTATCCCAAGTATGAACTGTATACCGATGTGCGTGTGATTACAGAAGACCCGAGAGGGCGCTTCTGGGTAGGCACAACAGATGGCTTAATGTCGTTTTCCGGAAACTTTAAGCAGACTGATAACATACAATTTGAAATTTATCGCGACAAACATAGCACAGGAGTTACTGACAATGACATATCTACCGTGTACAAAGACCATAAAGGAAACATTTGGATGGGCATCTTTGGCAGTGGATTAAACAGACTGGAAGGGTATGATGAACACAGCCATCGTCCCATTATAAAAGCCTATAACCTAAACGACAAGCAAGGAGGCGATGTTATCACCAGCATCACCGAAGACGCCACCCATTGCTTATGGATATGCACCGAAAACGGAATTGCCAGTTTGGCTGAAGGCTCTACTTATGTGAAGAACTACGACCGCTTTGCCGGTTTGCCCAGCATCAGTATTGAAGACAATACCTCTTTGCTGCTGAAAGACGGGCGCATGCTGATAGGTTGCCGCGAGGGTTTACTCTCGTTTAAGCCTTCCGAGGTCAGAAAAGATAAAGATAGCCACTTGATTACCTATATAATAGACATGAAAGTGACCAATAAAGCATTGAGCGAGTTTACTCCGCCCATTTACGAAGGGTCGTTGAAATATGCCAAAGAGATAGTGTTAAACCACAATCAGTCAACTTTCACCATAGAATTTACGGCACCTTATTTTACAGATAACCATCAAGTGCCTTACACGTATATATTAGATGGCTACGAGGAACAATGGCATGAGAATGGCGACAACCGTATAGCCTCTTATGCTAATGTGCCACCAGGTCACTATAAGTTTAGAGTAAAGGTGAATGACAATAGCTCTCCTGAGCGTGTACTCAGCATAATTATCCTGCCACCTTGGTGGGCTACATGGTGGGCTTATACCATTTACTTTATCCTTTTTGCACTATGTATGTATGGAGTGGCCCGATTAGTACTCTATATGATACGCATGCGCAATGAGGTTTACATCAACGACCGCTTGGCAGAACTAAAAATCAGATTCTTTACCAATGTGAGCCATGAGCTGCGCACACCGTTGTCACTCATTAAAGGGCCTATTGATGAATTGAAAAATACAGAGAAACTGAGTGCCAATGGCAAAGAGTATATCAACTTGATAGACCGCAATGCACGCAAGATGTTGCAGCTTGTCAATCAAATACTCGACTTCAGAAAGATACAGAATGGCAAGATGAAGCTACATATCTCACCGGTAAATCTCAACAATATGATAGAGATACTGATGCAAGACTTCAGATTGTTAGCCCATGAACGCGACATTACGTTTGAATTTCAACATGCAGAAGAGCATGTAATGGTGTGGTGTGATGCAGAGAAAATAGGCGTTGTGCTTAACAATCTGTTGAACAATGCCTTTAAATTTACGGCTGACGGTGGTCGTATAACAGTAGTTCTAAGTCAAGACCATGAAGCAAAATGCTGCCTGATAAAGGTAAAAGATGATGGCGTAGGCATTCCTCATTCGCAATTGGAAACTATTTTTGAACGTTTCTCTCAAGCTGACAATCGCATATCAACAGAGTCTGTGTATGCCGGAACGGGCATTGGCTTGTCTCTATCACGTGAATACATTACCATGCATGGCGGAAAAATATGGGCACAAAACATAGCGAACGGTTCTGGTGTGGAATTTAATGTAGAACTTCCTATTGACAAGGCGCACTTTAACCACGCTGAAGTGGAGATTTATTTTGACGACAACATGGAAGAGAGACCTTTCGTCAATACCGTTGCGACAGTAGACATCAGCCCAGAACTCCCTGCTGGCAACCAGCAAGAGCAACTTCCCTCTATCTTGCTGATAGAGGACAACCATGACCTCTGCCGCATGTTGCAGATGCAATTGAAGCGCACTTACCGTATTATAACGGCCTATAATGGTAAAGACGGATTAGACAAGGTGTATCATTATCATCCTGATATCATTGTTACAGACCTTATGATGCCAGGCATGGACGGCATGCAATTGCTGCGTAGTGTGCGCCAAGATTTCAATATCAGCCACATTCCTGTCATTATGTTGACTGCCAAGAATACAGAGGAAGACAAGTTGCAGGCTGTAAGAAATGGAGCCAATGCTTTCATTACCAAGCCATTCAGCAGCAGTCTGTTGCAGGCTCGCATCAGCCAGTTGCTGGAAGAGCAACGCATCTTCCAGCGTAAGATGGTGGTACAGGCATCTGTAGAGCAAGCCTCAGAGACAAAGCAAGATGACTATGAACGGCATTTGGTGCAGAAAGATATTGAATTTTTGAACAAGATACATGAGATTATAGAGCAAAATCTCAACGCCAACGATTTCAATATAGATACCATCGCAGGCAGCATAGGGCTTAGTCGTTCGGCTTTCTTCAAGAAGTTGAAGAGTCTTACTGGCTTTGCTCCAGTAGATCTGGTAAAGGAAATCAGGCTTACTAAAGCTGCCAAGAAGATAGAAACTGCTGATGACAGCATTACGGAAATAGCCTATCAAGTGGGTTTTCGCGATGCGGGCTACTTCGGAAAGTGCTTCCGAAAGAAGTATGGCATGACACCAAAAGAATATCGTAACAGCAAGCGTGAGTAACTTATTGCAGAACAGCTCACTGCTTTTGCTCATAAAAAGAGACCACATAGAGTAGCATTGCCTATGTGGTCTCTTTGCTTTTACGCCTGTTTAACCATTTAACAGACACCTGTTTGCTTACTTCCTCTTGGTTGTCTTTTTCTTGGTTGTCGTATTCTTTTTAGAGGTTGTGGTCTTTGTCTTCGTTTTTGTCTTTTTAGAAGTCGTTGTTGTCTTGGTGGTAGTTGTAGTTTTGGTAGTTACAGGCTTATAGTATGTCAGAGCCTCTGGCATTTCTTTCTCGATGGCAGCTATACGCTTAGCGTCTGATGGGTGATCACTAAAAATATCGGAAAGATTCTGATTTGTAGATGCCTGCGACATGCGCTGCCAGAATGGAATAGCCACTTTAGGGTCATAACCAGCCATAGCAGCAAAGATGAGTCCCATGTGGTCAGCCTCTGTTTCATTGTCCCGTGAGTATTTCAATGAGCGGAATTTCAAGCCTGCCTGTGCTATTTGTTCTGCCAATTGCGCCGTGTTGGAGCTTACACCAGTGGCTGAAAGCACGCCACTCAGTATCTGTGCGCCATACTGCTGCTTTATTTGTTTACTCATTTGCTCAGCAGAATGCTTGGCTACAGCATGTGCTATCTCATGTCCTAACACGATAGCTAATGACGCTTCATCTTGAGTATAAGGCAATAAGCCCTCATAGACAACAATTTTTCCGCCAGGCATGCAGAAGGCATTGGCCTCATTGCTTTGCACGAGATTAAACTCCCAATTAAAGTTTTTGACTTCTGTCTGCATGTTATGCTCGTTAAGGTATTTCTCTACGGCAGCAGCCAGTCTTTGACCTACGCGCTTTACCATAGCAGTATTGGTTGCATCTGTAGAAACTTTTGCCGTTTTCATAAAAGAGGTGTACTCTTTATTACTCAAGCTGAGCACCTGTTCATCTGATACCAATATGTTCTGTTTGCGGCCTGTAATAGGCACCGTACGTGTGGTTCCGCATGCCGTCAATAATGATGCGACCACTGTCAACAATAAAAATTTAACTTTTTTCATTTTATGTTTATATCAATCAATGTTTTCGTTAGGCGTTATTTTGTCTGCATAAGAGGCTTATTACCAAACAGTCTTTCCACTTCTTTAGATAACAAATTACTTACAATTTCATTTTGTTATGCAAATATATACATAATTTATAATATATTATATATATAATTCCTGTTTTTTACAGCAGACAGTCTTCCCGACAAAACTTGAAGCATCATCTACACCCTCTAAAAAAGAGTATCAAATTACTTCTGTAAGTAATCCTGTTTGAGAATCAATGATATAACCATATACCTTTACATCTTTGGGCATCAG
>ERZ808240.179-NODE-179-length-87550-cov-5.014744_pt1 | contig 87550 bp, 88 predicted proteins | sample MGYA00521084_ERZ808240 | MGnify/ENA primary metagenome ERZ808240 (study PRJEB31516, sample SAMN03275571) | gut metagenome | biome: mammalia-associated habitat; material: feces | host: Papio cynocephalus | place: Kenya | collected 2012-08-06 ...
AAACATAAACGACAAACATTTTTTGCATAACTTGAAAAGGAAGTTTTTGTGCAGGTTCCGCATTCCATCATCCCATCATCACCTCCCCATTCGAGCGGATGAAAAGGAACTGCACTCCATGAGGCACTTGCAAATGCAGTATAGCACATAATAATAAAATTTCAAAGTATTTTTCAGAGAATTTTTTTCTTTTTTCACGCGGCGTCGAAATTTGAAACTGTTGCTTTCGACGAGGCCCTGTACGAACTGGCAGTGCCTTCCCGAGATTCCCACGTCGCTTCGCTCCTCGGAATGACAATTCGGAGGCCGTTACCGTTTTAACGGCAGCCTGTTTATCACGCAGGTGCAGCGCCGGGCCCGGCTGTCCGCTCCCCTGCAGCCGAAAAAAGAAGTCCTGTGACAACTCTCAGTCACAGGACTTCTTTGATCAGCCGCAGCTTTTTCGCGCGCGGCAGGCGCTTGATGGCTGCCTCGCGGCGCAGGGCGTCCCCGCGGGTCTCACAGGCCTCGCTGTAGACCAGCTCCAGCGGGCCGCGGCCGCGCGTATACTTTGCGCCGTGCCCGCTGCGGTGCGCGGCGAGGCGGCGCTCCGGGTCATCGGTCATGCCGGTGTAGAGCGTGCCGTCGCCGCAGCGCAGGATGTAGACCCACCAGCCGCTCACAGCGGGATATCGATGCTGACGCGGTCGGTGCGGATGGACTTGCACAGGGCGGAGACCTTCTTGTGGCGCGGGTCGTCGCGATAGCGCGCCACGTCCTCCAGCGTGTCAAAGTCCACCTCGAGTGCGGCGTCCCACGCGGCGTTCGGGGCCGCGCTGCGCGCCACATGCATGCCGCGGATCCAGTCGATCTGCTCCGGCAGGGCGGAGAGCGCCTGCAGGAACGGCTCCGGGTCGGCATCCGGGCGGAATTTCCAGAATACGATATGTCGGATCATGTCTGTTTCTCCCTTCAGGAATCCCAAAATTCATCCAAGGTCAGCTGCTGCTCCGTGAGGTAGCGCGCGGCCTCGATGCCGACGTAGCGATAGTGCCACGACTCATAGTCGATGCCGGTCACGTCCTCCTTGCCCGCGGGATAGCGGAGGATGAAGCCGAAGCGCCAGCAATTTTCCTGCAGCCAGATCGTCTCCGGCGTCTGCGCCTGCGTGTCGTCGAGGCGCTGGTTATCCGTCGCGACGATATCGACGGCAAGGCCGGTCTCGTGCTCGCTGCAACCGGGCGGCATCGTCCAGCGGGCCGTCTCCTCCCGTGCCTCGTCCTCCGTCATGCCCTCGCTGACGCGGGCCTCGACGTCCTCTTCAAACAGCTGCCGCTGGCTGTCCGTGGAGCGGTAGGCCGAGGCGACCGTGAACGAAAGGCCCTCGGCCCGCCCGGCGGCCAGCATCTGCTTCAGCGGCTCATAGGCCACTGTGGCCACGGAATAGGGCCAGTCGTGCAGCTGCGTCAGCTCGGGCTCGTAATCCTCCGGCAGCGGATGCGCGCGGCTCACGAGCAGCAGGAGCGGATCGTCCTTCGAGGGCGGATCGGCCGCCTGCGTCGCAAGGACGGCCTGCGTTTCCTGCGGCGTTTCCGCCGTTGCTTCCGTTTCGTCCGCCGACTTTGGCTGCGGCTCGTCCGCCCCGCAGCGCAGCAGGAGCAGCGCCAGCAAAACCGCCGCGCCGAGGATCGCAAAGCGGCCCCACAGCGGCGTGCTGCGCTTTCTGGTTTTTCTTCGTGTTCTCTGTGGTGTCTGATTCATGGGACCACCGCCTTTCGTGTTCATTCTAGCGGATACCCGCATCGAATTTGCAGCAAAGCTGGCGGTGCGGAAAAAATCCGGGCGGGATGCCCCGCCCGGAAGAAGGATCGATCGGATTACGCAAGGGCGGCCGTGATGATGGCCATCTTGTAGACCTCGTCGGCGTTGCAGCCGCGGGAGAGGTCGTTGATCGGGGCGTTCAGACCCTGCAGAATCGGACCGTAAGCGGCAAAGCCGCCGAGACGCTGCGCGATCTTGTAGCCAATGTTGCCGGCCTCGATGCAGGGGAAGATGAAGGTGTTCGCGTAGCCCGCGACCTTGGAGCCGGGGAACTTGAGCTGGCCGACGGTGGGAGACACGGCGGCATCGAACTGCATTTCGCCGTCAATGTCGATCTCGGGAGCCATTTCCTTGGCGATCTTGGTGGCCTCGTGGGAAAGAGCGACGGTAGCGCCCTTGCCGGAGCCGTTGGTGGAGAAGGAGAGCATGGCGACCTTCGGGTCGATGCCGAAGATCTTCGCGGTCTTAGCGGTTTCAATGGCGACTTCGGCGAGCTGCTGCGCCGCGGAGAGAACGACGTTGCCTTCCTTGTCCTTGCGATCCTCATAGGAGATGTTGATGGCGCAGTCGCCCATGGCGAGGAGCTCGTCGTTGCGCTGGAGAATGAAGCAGGAGGAGACGAGGTGCGCACCGGGCTTGGTCTTGATGAGCTGGAGAGCCGGGCGGACGGTGTCGGCGGTGGAGTAGGTAGCGCCGCCGAGCAGGGCGTCGGCCACGCCCATCTTCACGAGCATCGTGCCGAAGTAGTTGCCCTTCTTGAGCAGCTCGCGGCACTCTTCGGGCGTCATCTTGCCTTTGCGCAGAGCGACCATCGTATCGACCATCTCGTCCATCTTGTCGTAGGTCAGCGGGTCGATGATCTCAAGGCCTTCGATGTCGAAGCCGCCCTTGGCGGCAGCGGCCTTGACCTCTTCCACGTTGCCGACGAGCACCGGGGTGAGGAAGCCGTCCTTCTTCAGGCGGGAAGCCGCCTCAAGAATGCGGGCATCGGGACCCTCGGTGAACACGATGCGGCGGGGATTGGCTTTCAAAATGTCGATCAGTTTGTCAAACATGGGGAAAACCTCCGGAAAAAACAAATTTTTTAGCATAAATATACTATCACGATTTGCGGAAAAGTCAACCTTTACAAACACGGAACTCTCTTGTTATAATACAGAAAGTAATCAACGCAAAGGAGCGATCAGCCCCTATGACAAGAGGGTTTTCAGAGACCATGTCCGAGCTGCGGCGCAAAAAGGGCGCCTCGCAGCGCACGGCGGCGGCGGATCTCGGCATATCGCAGGCGCTGCTCTCGCACTATGAAAACGGCGCGCGCGAGCCGGGGCTGGACTTTGTCTGCCGGGCGTGCGAGTATTACGGCGTTTCGGCGGACTATCTGCTGGGCCGGACGGACGAGCCGGGCAGCGAGACAGCGCCGCGGCTGCATGCGCTGGCGGAGGAGCTGCGCGCTCTTGCCGCGCGCGTAGAGAGCGCGCACTGATTCTTTTTTGAGGAGTATCCCTATGATCGACCAGAGCCATATCCGGAATTTTTCCATCATCGCCCACATCGACCACGGCAAATCCACGCTGTCCGACCGGCTCATTGAGCTGTGCGGCGCGGTGGAAAAGCGCGAAATGTCCGAGCAGATCCTCGATAACATGGATCTCGAGCGTGAGCGCGGCATCACCATCAAGGCGCGCGCCGTCGGATTGACGTACAAGGCCAAAGACGGTGAGACGTATACGCTCAATCTCATCGACACGCCGGGCCATGTGGACTTCAACTACGAGGTCTCCCGCTCGCTCGCCGCGTGCGAGGGTGCGGTGCTCGTTGTGGATGCCTCGCAGGGCGTGGAGGCACAGACGCTCGCCAACACGTATCTTGCGCTCGAGCACGATCTTGAGATCCTGCCCGTCATCAACAAGATCGACCTGCCCGCCGCCGACCCGGAGCGCACCAAGACCGAGATCGAAGATATCATCGGCATTCCGGCAATGGACGCGCCGGAGATCTCCGCCAAAAATGGCATCAACGTCGAGACCGTGCCGGAGTATATCGTGCAGCACGTCCCCGCCCCGAAGGGCGACGCCGCAGCGCCGCTCAAAGCGCTCATCTTCGACAGCCAGTACGACGCTTACCGCGGCGTTATCGTGTTTGTCCGCGTCGTGGACGGCGTGATCCGCAAAGACACGCCCATCCGCCTGATGGCCACGGGCGCGGAGTATAAGGTCCTCGAGGTCGGGCATCTGCGCCCGATGGGGCTGGATCCCTGCGACGAACTCGCTGCCGGCGACGTCGGCTACTTCACCGCGAGCATCAAAAACGTGGAGGACACCCGTGTCGGCGATACCGTAACGGAGAGCCAGCGGCCCTGCGCCGAAGCGCTGCCCGGCTACCGTCCGGCGCGCAGCATGGTATACTGCGGCATTTACACCGAGGACGGTTCCAAGTTCCCCGATCTGCGCGACGCGCTCGACAAACTCAAGCTCAACGACGCCTCCCTCTCCTACGAGCCGGAGACGTCCATCGCCCTTGGCTACGGCTTCCGCTGCGGCTTCCTCGGCATGCTGCACATGGAGGTCATTCAGGAGCGTCTGGAGCGCGAGTTCAACCTCGATCTCGTCACAACGCTCCCCTCGGTCATCTACGAGGTCAAAAAGACCGACGGCACGACGGTGTTCGTCGATAACCCGCACAACTACCCCGACCCGGCGTCGATCGCCGAGGCGCTCGAGCCGTTCGTCAAGGTGACGATCATCACGCCGAACGAGTTTGTCGGCAACATCATGCCGCTCTGCCAGGAGCGCCGCGGCGTTTACAAGAACATGCAGTATCTCGACCAGCGGCTCGTAGAGATGCATTACGAAATGCCCCTCAACGAGATCATCTACGACTTTTTCGACACGCTCAAGGCCAAGACGAAGGGCTACGCCTCGCTTGACTATGAGCTTTCGGAGTATGTCCCGTCCGATCTCGTGAAGGTGGATATGCTCCTAAACGGCGATCAGGTGGACGCTCTGAGCTTCATCGCCCACCGTGAAAAGGCCTACGGCCGCGCGCGCAAGCTGTGCGAAAAGCTGCGCGACAACATCCCCCGCCAGCTCTTCGAGGTGCCCGTGCAGGCGGCCATCGGCGGCAAGATCATCGCGCGCGAAACGGTGCGCGCCATGCGCAAGGACGTTCTCGCCAAGTGCTACGGCGGCGACATCACGCGAAAGAAAAAGCTGCTTGAAAAGCAGAAGGAAGGCAAAAAGAAAATGCGCCAGCTCGGCACGGTGCAGATCCCGACGGAGGCCTTTCTCGCGGTGCTCAAGCTGGACGAATAATACTTTTCCGGCAAAAGCCGCCCGAACACGGTCGTTCGGGCGGTTTTCGTATGCGGATGTTATTTTGCGTTGCTTGCGGCAACGGCTCTTTTGCTTTTAAATGATAGCATCCGGAAAGCGAGGAGGTACAAAATATGCTGAAGGAAAACATCAAGAATATTGCTCCAGAAGAATTGGCCGCCGGATTGCTTGAGATTCTCAAGCAGAATGTAACCGTAGACAAGAATGGACTATATCGCTCTTTAGCCGCGCAATGCGGCGTTGCCCGCGTAGGCAGAGCAATCAACGAATCTCTGGACGCTGCACTACAAGTTATTCAAAATCAAATTGTGATGGATGGCGATCAGATTTCTCTGAAATGATTTGTTGCAACCTACAGGCTAACCGCATAATTAAATGAGGCGCAGCCCGCGCTTTGCGACGGGCTGCGCCTTGTTTTCTTTTACTTCACGATATAGCAGTAATTTTTCTTGCGGGGCTTGGCCTCCGGGTTCGGGGCGGCGGGGTGGCCGATCGCCACGGATCCGACGCCGCGCCAGTCGCCCTCCACGCCCCAGCGCTTGAGCATTTCGCGGCCCTCGTTCGTCTCGAACATGAACTGCGGCCGGTTGATCCAGCAGGACGCGAGACCGGCGGCATATGCGCCGTTGCACAGGTTCGTAAGAACTGCCGCGCCGTCCAGATCGCCGAGCGGGAAGGTGCGCGGCACAAGCACGAGCAGAATGGTGGGTGCGCCGTAGTAGGGGTTGGTATTCAGGGTGAACTTCGCGTTGAGCGCGTTGACCGCGGCGACCTCGTCGGGGTTCTGCACCGCGATGATGATCGGGCTCTGGCCGTTTTGGGCGGTCGGCGCGTTCATACCGGCAGCGAGCACCTTGTGAAGTTCCTCGTCGGTGATCTGCTCGGGCGCGAAAGCGCGGTTCGTGCGGCGCTCGGTGAGGCCGCGCAGCATTTCCTCATTCATGGGTTTGCCCTCCTTGTAGATAATTTTATTTCCGAAAATCAGCCCTGTACGGCCTTTTTCAGTTCTTCGGTACGGTCGGTCTTTTCCCAGGCGACGCCGAGATCCTCACGTCCCATGTGGCCGTAGGCGGCGAGACGGCGGTAGATCGGCTTGCGGAGGTCAAGATCGCGGATGATGGCGGTCGGGCGCAGGTCAAAGACCTTCTTCACGGCCTTTTCGAGCGCTTCGTCGGACACCGTGCCGGTGCCGAACGTCGTGACGTTCACGCTCACGGGCTCGGCCACGCCGATGGCGTAAGCGAGCTGCACCTGGCAGCGGTGAGCAAGACCGGCGGCGACGATATTCTTCGCCACATAGCGCGCGGCGTAAGCGGCGCTGCGGTCCACCTTCGTCGGGTCCTTGCCGGAGAAGGCGCCGCCGCCGTGGGGCGCGCTGCCGCCGTAGGTATCGACGATGATCTTGCGGCCGGTGAGACCGCTGTCACCCTGCGGGCCGCCGATGACGAAGCGGCCGGTGGGGTTGATGAAGAAGCGGATATCGCCCTTGTTGAGCTCGGCGGGGATCACGGGCAGCGCGACCTCGCGGATCAGATCCTCGCGGATCTGCTCAAGCGAGACCTCCGGCGCGTGCTGGGAGGAGATAACGACCGTGTCGATGCGCACGGGGCGGTTATCCTTGTCGTACTCCACGGTGACCTGGGTCTTGCCGTCCGGACGGAGATAGTCGAGCGTGCCGTTCTTGCGAACCTCGGTCAGACGGCGCGCCATTTTGTGCGCGAGAGAGATAGGCAGCGGCATGAGTTCGCTCGTTTCGTCGCAGGCATAGCCGAACATCATGCCCTGGTCGCCGGCGCCGTTGGTGAGATCGTCGCCCTCGCCGCCCTGCTTGCGCTCATAAGATTCGTTGACGCCCATTGCGATATCGGCGGACTGCTCGTGGATGGACGTGAGCACCGCGCAGGTCTCGCAGTCAAAGCCGTACTTCGCGCGGTCGTAGCCGATGTCGCACACGACGTCGCGCACGATCTTCGGGATATCGACATAGCAGCTCGTGGTGATCTCGCCCATGACGAGAACAAGGCCGGTCGTGGCGGAGCATTCGCACGCGACGTGGCCGTCGGGGTCCTTTTCGAGAATGGCGTCGAGCACCGCGTCGGAGATCTGGTCGCAGATCTTGTCGGGATGACCCTCGGTGACGCTTTCGGATGTGAAGAGATAGTTTGCCATGGTTTCCTCCTGCAGTAAAAAAATATCGCCGCGCCTCTGGCCGGGATGATCCCGTGCTTACGGCGGAGCGATAAAAATCTTATCTTTCGACTTCCGCCGACGGATTTGGCACCTTATGCTCACGCACAGGTTGTCGGGCTTCACAGGGCCGTTCCCTCCACCACTCTTGATAAGCCGTATTTGGTTTGGCGATTCAAGAATTTTGCCGGTTTGCCCAGCGTCTATTGTTCTACCACGTTTTTCGCGCCTTGTCAACGCCGCGGGGCGTACAAAACCAGGGATTTTGTACGCCCCGCAGTGAAATTGACGTTATGTATAGGATTTATCGATCTGGATGATGCACCGGCAGTCCGGATGACGTTCCTCCACGGCAGCGCGGACCGCTTTGCGCACGTCCTCGTCCGAGAGCTTATACGAAAACGGCACGAGTACGTCAAAGACGAGATTCGTCCGGTGCTTTCCCGGCACCATGCGGAAATCGTGCAGGCTGAGCACGGGATCGATGTTTCGCAGAAGCTGCACCGTTTCCTCGCGCAGCTCCGCCAGCCGCTCGTTTTTCGTATCCACGGGGTCCATGTGGATGACGGAGAAGCAGCCGAGCTTGTGGTCCAGCTCGCTCATCGCGCGGTCGATCACCTCGTGCAGCTCATAAATATCCCCCTCGCCGTCCACCTCCGCGTGGAGGGAGACATGGCAGCGGCCGGGGCCGTAGTCGTGAATGACGAGATCGTGGATGGCGAGAATTTCCGGGTATGACAGCACGATCTGCCGCACCTTTTCGGCGAGCTCTGTGCTCGGCCGCTGGCCGAGGAGCTGCCCGAGCGTTTCCTTCCCGCCCTCGTACCCGGTTTTGAGCAGCAGTCCCGCCACGACGATACCGGCGTAAGCGTCGAGATCCAGCCCGGTAAATTTATAGATGAGCAGGCACACGAGCGTGAGCGCCGTGGAGATCGTGTCGTTGAGCGCGTCCGCGCCGGACATCTCCATGGCCGTCGAGCCGATCTTCCGCCCGATCCGCCGGTAGAACATCGACATATAAATTTTCACGAGGATGGACAGCACGAGCACCGCGACCGCCGCCCATGTGAACTCCATCGCCTCCGGGTGCAGCAGCTTGCCGGCAGCGCCGCGCAGCGCGTCGATCCCGGCATAGAGGATGAGTCCCGCGACGACGAGCCCCATCACATACTCGATCCGCCCGTGGCCGAACGGATGCTCGAGATCGGGCTTTTTCCCCGACAGGCGGAAGCCAACGAGCGTGAGCGCGCCGCTGCCGACGTCAGAGAGGTTGTTCATCGCGTCCGCCGTGATCGAGACCGACCCGGCGAGCGTGCCGACAACGAATTTGGCCGCCGCCAGCAGGATATTGAGCGCGATGGCGACCGCCGAGCAGAGCGTGCCGTAGGCGGTGCGGACGCGGGGATCGTCCGTATGGCGGCTGTTTCGGATGAACAGCCGCGCAAGAAGCTCGATCAAAGCGCGCTTCCTCCTTTGTCAGTTCGATGCGCCGACGGTCGGGTCAAGGATCCACGATCCGCCGCCGAACGTCCATGTCATCTGCGGCACGAAGCGCAGCGTACTGTCGATCTTCTTTTCGGTGAAGAGCGGCGCGTCGTCGCTGTAGGTCTCGGTCTCGATGACGAGCCGGTCGTAGACCTTGAGGAAATTATCCATCGACTGGCCGTTATCGGTGCCGGTCGTGAGCACGTCGTGCGGCACACGCGCGCTCAGATGGACGTTTTTATCCTGCATCGTCTTGTCGATCGCTTCGCGCACGGCAATGGAGAAGTTCATGCAGAACGCCTCGCGGTTGAGACTGGAGGCAATTTCGCGCGTGTACATGACCTCGGCGAGCGGATGCTCGACGCGGGAGAGGATGATCTCGTCCACGCCCATCGCCATAAGGTCGGTACAGAGCTCTTCGATATACGTGCGCACATCGCGGTTCCAGAGATCCACCCAGCCGCCGGATTCATCCACGTAGGGCGAGCCGGTGCGGTCGCGCAGCGCGACGTCCGGGTTGGCCGAAGCGAGCAGCGTGTCCACCGCGCAGCAGATCTCCGCCGTGATGGTCCAGCCCTGCGCCTTGAGCTCGCTCAGATACGCCGTCGGGTCCCAGGTGCTGTTCGCGGCGTTGGACGAGGCCGTCGCCACGCCGGACATCCATGCGAGCTTGCCGCTCTCGTCCTTCATTTCCAGCACAAGGCCCTTCACGCCGCTGCGCTCGGCTTCCTTGACCGCCATATCCAGTCCGGTGGCGTTCACCTTGGAGAACGGGACATAGTATCCGGTCAGATACTGCAGCCCCGCGCTGCTTGCGAGCGAAACGTTGGTATAATCCGGCTCGGCGACCTGGATGGTAGCCGAAGCGTCGCCGGTATAGGGTGCGGGAGCGGAAATGCCCTCCACGGTGTAGCCCTGCCCGTCCTCCTGCAGTATCGGCACGACCATCTCCACGCCGTCGCGGTGGTAGACAACGTATTCCGGCAGCAGCGAGAACGTGAGCAGGAGCCCCAGGAGCACGAGCACAAGGATCGTGAGCAGCACCGGCGAACCGCTGCGCCCCGCGCCGCGGTGGCCGCGGTATACGCGGTGGCCCTTAACGATCATGATTTTCGAGCGCGGAGATCATATTCACGCGGTCAGCGTGGCGGCCGCCGAGGAACTCCGTCGTGAGGAAGAGATCGACCATGCGCTTGGCAAGCTCGGGGCCGGTGACGCGCCCGCCGAGCGCGCACATATTCGCGTTGTTGTGCGCGCGGCACATCTCCGCGCTGAAGCAGTCGGACAGCAGCGCGCAGCGGATGCCGGGAATCTTGTTCGCCGCGAGCGACATGCCGATGCCCGTGCCGCAGACAAGGATGCCCTTTTCGTACTTCCCTTCCGCCACGCCGCGCGCGGCGCGCTCGGCGTACTCGGGGTAGTTGCAGCTTGTCTCAGAATAGGTGCCGATGTCCTCAAACTCGACGCCCTTTTTCTTCAGATGCGCCATCAGCTCCTGCTTGAGCGCGTAGCCGCCGTGATCGGATGCAATAACAATCATGTTAATATATCTCCTTTGTCTTTTATTCCAGCGTTAAAAATGTGGGCTTTCTCTGCTTGAACACCGCGTAGTACCGAAAGCCGATCGTCCGCAGAAGCTCCGCACCCTCGCGGATGCCGATGGAGGCGTCTTCCGGCGTGTGGGCATCGCTGCCAAGCGTGATGATCTCGCCGCCGAGATCGTGATAGAGCGCGAGCGCCGAAGCGTTCGGGTAGCTCGTGTGGCCGTTGCGCAGACCCGAGACGTTGATCTCGATACCGCGTCCCTGCGCGATGAGCGCTTCGTACACCGCGGCGAGCTCGTCGCGGTATCCCTCCGCCGTGATCTCGGCGGCGAAGCCGTCGCGGTGCATGTACCGGGAAGTATACCCGATATGAGCCATGGCGTCAAAGTACGGAAACTCCGTCAGCTCCAGCAGCTCCGCAAGATATTCCCGGTTGAGCTGCGCGCACTGTTCCTCGGACGTGTACGGATACTCATAAAAGTCCGGCTTACCGCGCAGATTGTGCAGCGAGCCGAGAACAAAGTCCAGCCCCGGTTCAAGCGCGGCTTCCTTCGCCGCAGCGGGGTCGTGGTTCGCCTCGCCGAGCTCAATGCCGCAGCGGACGGTGATGCCCTTCACGGGGTTTTCGCGCACATCCGCCCACGCCGCGCGCAATATATCCTTCCGCGTCTCCCAGCGCAGATCGCCGAGATCGCCGAAGTCCATGTCGATATGGTCGGTGAAACACACGGCGCTCATACCGTGGTCCCGCGTCTCCCAGCGCAGATCGCCGAGATCGCCGAAGTCCATGTCGATATGGTCGGTGAAACACACGGCGCTCATACCGTGGTCCCGCGCCGCCGCCGCCATTTCGCGCAGCGGCGTGTGGGAATCCGGCGAGCTCTGGCAATGAATATGCTGATCGGTATAGATCATATTTTTTTCTCCTTTTCCGGCGCGCGAAGCGCGCGGGCAAGCGCGGCGCGTCCTGCCGCGAGACGGTCGTTCCAAAGCGCCGTACGGGACGTTTCCGCCGTCAGCGCCGCCTCAAGCGCGGCGGCGATATCTCCGCTTTCTTCCAGGGTGCGGTACGGCATGCCGCATTCCTTCGCAAACGCGGCGATGCGTCCGTCGCCGTCGATGCCGAACGCCGGCGTCCCGGCGAGATACGAGAGCGTGAGCGCGTGCAGGCGCATCGAGACCGTGAGCCGGGTCTCGGCAAAAAGGTGCGCGAGCGCCGCGGTATCCTCCGGTGCGGCGACAGCCTCCCCGCCGGTCTCTGCGGCAAGCGTGCGGCAGAGCGGCAGATCCTGCCGGACGTTCATGGCGATATACCGCACCTTCCAGCCGCGCTTCGCGGCGGTCTCCGCGGCGGCGCGGGCATATTCCGCCGGAAACGGCGGCGCGCCGCGGCCCCGCCGGGGGCAGACGAGAAGTACGTTCTCCCGCGGTACGGCGGACACGGATGTTTCTATCGCGCCGTCCGCGCCGAGGATGAGCTCCGGGGCATTTATGCCATGCTTCCTCGCCGCGGCGAGACTGTCTCTCTCCCGAAAGACGAGCGTATCGGCGCATTCGTTCAGTGCGGCGGTGCATTTGTCCCAGCCGCGCGGCGAGAGCGGACCAAGCCCCGCGCCGTACAGAAGCGTGCGGCAGCCGCTTTGCTTCCCCTTTCGCAGCAATGCGAGATAATAGGCAAGCGATCGGTGGGACGTCGCGTCCTGCAAAAGATTTCCGCCGCCGAAGACGAGCGCGCGGGCGCTCTTCATCCGGCATCGGATCGCCGGAAAGTTCAGATAATACAAACTGTCCGCATCAAACCGGCGCGCCGTTTCCTTCGGCCGGTGCGAGAGCACCGTGACCGCGCACTCCGGCGCAGCAGCGCGGATATCGCGCAGAAGGTTTTCGAGCATCAGCTCGTCGCCGCGGTTGCCGCAGCCGTAGGCTCCGGCGAGCACGATCTCGCGCCGGGGCGATAGGACGGCGCGGCAGATCTCCTTTTCGCGCCGCGCCATCGCGGAGAGGGAAAATCCCTTTGCCGTCCGGTCGTGGAGCGCCGCGCCAAGTTTTTCGCGCAGCGCCGCGTCGCGCGCGAGCGTCAAAATATCCGATGCAAGCGCGGCGGTATCGCCGGGAGCGATGAGAAGACCGTGGACGCCGTTTTCCACAAGCTCCGGAACGCCGCCGACGGCGGTCGAGATCACCGGCACGCGGTACTTCGCCGCGTCGGTGAGCGCGTAGGGGAATGTCTCTGAAAGTGACGTGAGAAGGCAGATATCCAAACTCGCGTAGAGAGCGTCCGTATCGTCGAGCCAGCCGGTAAAGTGGACGCGGTCGGAAACGCCGAGATCTTTTGCCAATGCGCAGAGCTTTTCCTCCTCCGCGCCCGCCCCGGCGAGGATGAGACGGAGATGCGGTCCCTCCTTTGCAGCGGCGGCAAAGCCGCGCAGCATCGTGGAAAGATCCTTCACCGCGTCGAACCGCACTGCGGTCCCGGCAAGAATATCGCCCGGCACAGTGGGGATGCCGTGCGCGGCAAGAAAATCCTCCCGGCACATTTTCGAGCGCGGCGCATCCATATCCACGCCGTTATAAATGGAAAAGAGCTTTCCGCGCCGGTAATTCCGGGCGGCGTATTTATCGCGCATCGCGCCCGACACGCACACGAGCGCATCCATTTTCCGAAGCGCAAAAGCATTGAGCGTGCCGTAGACAAGGCGGGCAAAAGGGCGGCGCAGGTAGTCGAGCCGGTGATCGCTGTGGACCGTCGATACGACCGGCACGCCGAGGGACGAGCGGAGCAGCGCCGCCGTCAGATTGGCGCGGCTGCCGTGGCAGCGGACAAGATCGAACCCGCCGGCGCGGATGTATCGCTTCGCCGCGCGAAGCTGCGCGGGAAAGCTCCCGGCGAGCGTTTCGCAGGGGATGCCGCGCTCGCGCGCGTCATCGGCGAGCACACCGCCGCCAAGCGTGAGAAGGTGCGCCTGGCCGGTTTTGTTCAGCTCGCCGAGCAGCCGGAGCACATGGGTGCGCGCGCCCCCGGCGTCGCCGCCGCTGATGAGATGTACGGTTTTCACGGCGCCCCTCCCATGGCCGCGGACAAATTCCGCAGCCTGTTGTCTTGCCCCGCAGGGGCGGACTGTGGTATACTTACAGTGAATATATATTATACCCCATTTTCGAAGGAGTGGCAATATATGACCCAAATATTCCTTGTCCGCCACGGACAGTCCGAGGGCAATCTCTTCCGCCGCGTGCAGGGACAGACCGACGTGGACCTCACCGCCGACGGCAAGGCGCAGCTTCCCTATCTCACGAAGCGCTTTGCCGAAACGCCGCTCGCCGCCGTCTACACCAGCCCTCTCCGCCGCGCGGAGGAGACCGCCGCCGCCATCGTTGGTGGGCGGGATATCCCCGTTTTTGTGGACAGGCGCCTCATTGAAATGTGCTTCGGCGCATGGGAGATGCGTCCCTGGGGTGAAGTGAATCTCGAATCGCCGGAGCTCAAACGCGCGTTTCTCCATGATCCCGATCGCTGGCATGTGCCGGGCAGCGAGGCGCACGCCGCGGTGCAGGAGCGCATGCTCGCCGCCATGACGGACATTGCCCGCGCGAACGACGGAAAAGCCGTCGCCGTCGCCAGCCACGGCATGGCGATCCGTGCCTTTTTATCCCGCATTCTCGGCGTGCCGAGTGAGCGTATCTCCGAGGATGTCCCGCTCGTGAACAACACGTCCGTAACGCGGCTGCGCTTTGAAAACGATGCCTTCTCCGTTGACTATGTGAACGATACGGCGCATCTTCCCGCGCCGCCCTATGCCCCGTTTCGGGAAAATGGAGAAGCGGGCGGCCCGCGCTGCTACGATCTGCGCTACCGCCCGTTCGATCTTGCGTCCGGGCAGGAGCGCTACATTGCCTGTTACCGCGACGCCTGGCACGGCGCGCACGGCACGACCGAGGGGTTTGACGCTTCGGCCTGTTGGCTCAGTGCCCAGCTCCACAGCGCCGAAGCGCCGGGGTGCATCACCGAGGCGCTGCTGGAAGACCAGTTTGCCGGGATCCTCTCGCTCGACGAGCGCCGGGGCCGCGAGCGCGGCATCGGCTGGATCGCGTTTCTGTACGTTGTGCCGGAGCTGCGCGGCCACCACTGCGGCATTCAGCTCGTCGGCACCGCGGCCATGCGCTTCCGCCAGCTTGGGCGGCGGGCCATGCGTCTCACCGTCGCACCCGAAAACCCCGCGCTGGGCTTTTACGAAAAGGCGGGCTTTGTGCGCGTCGGCACGGAGGCGGGCGCGCTCGGCGATCTCTTGGTGATGGAATGGACTTTATAACGCATTTTTACGATAATCCCGCTTATCCTAACAACACCTATACCGTTGCGCACCCGACGTTTGACGATCATTCGCGCATCATCGCCGTATCGGACATCCACGGGAATCTTCCGTATTTTCGCGGTCTTGTGGAAAAGCTCCATCTGCGTGCGGACGACTCGCTCGTGCTGCTCGGCGATCTGGTGGAAAAGGGGCCGGAGAGTCTCGCCACGCTCCGGTACGCCATGGCGCTGCGGGAAAAGTGCCGGGTATACCCGGTGCTCGGCAACTGCGATTTCTGGCATCTCTGGGTGGACGGGTGTGACATGGAATGGGACGTGCGGACGCTCGCCCATCTCCTGCGCCAGAAGGCGACGGCGCGCAGCGGCCTCATTCTCGAAATGTGCGCCGAGCTCGGCGAAATGCTCTCTCCGGACACCGATCTCGCCGCGCTCAAGGCGCAGCTGCGCGAAGCGTTCGCGCCGGAGTTTGACTATCTCCGGACCATGCCGTTCGCGCTGGAGAGCGACAAATACATCTTCGTCCACGGCGGCATCCCCCACGGCGAAACGCTGGAGAGCGCCGGGCCGTGGCGGTGCATGAAGATCAACAGCTTTTATGCCGCCCGCCCGCACTTTAAAAAATGGGTCATCACCGGCCACACACCGGTGTGCCTCTATGGGACGAACACCATCTCCGCCGTGCCGATCGTCGATCCGGCGTGCCGCGTTGCGAGCATCGACGGCGGGTGCGTTCTCAAGGACGACGGGCAGCTCAACGCGCTTATCCTCCGTCGCGGGAAATTCACGAGCGAGTGGTACGACCCGTTCCCGCTCGGCCGCTTGCTCGATGCGCAGAAAAAGAGCGTGCGCTCGGCATACATCCGCTGGGGCGACAATGCCGTCGAGCCCGTCGAGCTTGGGCGCGAATGGTGCCGCATCCGCCACATCCGCACGGGGTACGTCATGGACGTGCCGACGGACTTTCTCTATGAGTCCAAGGGCGTGCTGCGCGTGAACGATGTGACCGACTTCCGCCCCGCCATCGCGCCGGGCGACATCGTCAGCATCGTGCGCGAGACCGACCGCGGATACTGGATCAAGAAAAACGGCGTTTCCGGCTGGTATTCCGGGCGCATTGAGCGCCTGTAAGCCCCCAAGAAAGGAGCCATCTATATGTATCTTTCGGATTATCTTGTGTTTATTCTCGCCCTGCTCGCGTGCATGGTGTTCTCGATGATCGCGAGCGGCAAGGTGAAGAGCGCGTACTCGGCGTACAGCCGCGTGCCATGCCGCAGCGGTCTCTCCGGGCGCGACGCCGCCGAGCGGCTACTGCGCATGAACGGCGTGAACGACATTGCTCTCGGCCGCGTTTCCGGCGAGCTGACCGATCACTACGCCCCGAACCAGAACATCGTAAATCTCTCGACAAGCACCGCGGACAGCCGCTCCGTCGCCGCCGTTGCAGTCGCCGCGCATGAGATCGGCCACGTGATGCAGAACAAGGAGGGCTACGGCCCCTACCGCGTGCGCACGGCGCTCGTGCCGGTCGTGAATTTCGGCTCGCGGCTTGCCATGCCGCTCGTACTCATTGGCATTCTGCTCGACACCTACGTCCGCACGGCAAACCCCGACACGGGTTTCTATGTCGCCATGGCCGGCGTTGTGCTCTACGGCGGATCGTTCCTCTTCTCGCTCGTCACGCTGCCTGTGGAGCTGGACGCCTCCCGCCGCGCCGGGGAAATGCTCCTCGCCGCGGGCGTGATCGCAGAGGACGAGCTGCCCGCAGCAAAGAAGGTCCTCTCCGCCGCGGCGCTCACCTATCTCGCGTCGCTGCTCACGTCGTTCGTGTATTTCCTCCGCTTCCTTCTGTATGTGCTCTCCGTTTTCGGCAAGCGCGACCGGCGGTAAACGCTCTCAAACGAGACCCGCTGCGTTGGGCTCTCGTTTGAAAAAGGCTGCGGCTCGCCATAGCGCACTCGCTTACGCTCGCACGTTTGCGAGCCGAGAGAGGTATTTCTCCGTCGCACATGTCATCGGAGAAAATGATCCTTAGATATACAAAATAAGTGCAACAGGAAAATGAAAAACCGTTCCTCTCCCCCTTTCGGGAAAGGAACGGTTTTTTGTTTGTCACGCATTCTCATCAAGATGCCGCTGGATGCGGCCTATAATGAGATCTAGCGCCACGGGGTTTTTGCCGCCCTGCGGCACGATGATGTCGGCATTTTTCTTCGATGGCTCCACGTACTTTTCGTGCATGGGCTTGACGGTGTTCTGCCACTGCTCCACAACGCTGCGCACCGTGCGGCCGCGCTTTTCGGTGTCGCGCAGCACGCGCCGGGCAAGACGCACGTCGGCATCGGCATCCACAAATACGCGGATATCCATGAGATCGGAGAGCGCGGGATCGGCGAAGATCAGAATGCCCTCGACCAGGATGACCGGGCGCGGCTCGATCTCGATGGTCTCGCCGCTCCGGTTGTGGACCTTAAAGTCGTACACCGGGCAGTGGACCGAGCGCCCCTGCTTCAGCAGGCGCAGGTGCTCGATCATCATTTCGGTCTCGAACGCCTCAAGGCAGTCGTAGTTGAGCTTGGTGCGCTCTTCGTAGGTGAGATCGTCGTGCGCGCGGTAGTAGTTGTCGTGGTGGACAATGCACACCTTGTCGCCAAAGCGCCGGATGAGGTTGGTCGTGAGCGTCGTCTTTCCGCCGCCGGAGCCGCCGGCAATGCCGACGACCAGAATATCCGGCAGCACGGCGCGCTTTTCGTTATCCGCCATCAGCGCGTACCCTTGTCGTAGGGGATGCCCTCGGCCTTCGGAGCGCGGGAGCTCTTCGAGGTGAACGCGAGCACGATGAGCGTGATGAGATACGGGAGCAGACGGTAGAAGTGGCTGTTCAAGCCGATGGTATTCAGCCAGTAAATGCCGTCGCCGTTGATGTCGAGCGTGGAGTATGACGCCGCGATGCACTTAAAGAGGCCGAACAGCAGCGCGCCGCCCGCCACGTTCAGCGGCTTCCAGTTGCCGAAGATCATAACCGCGAGAGCGAGGAAGCCGAAGCCCGCCACGTCGCCGTTCGAGCTGCAGTTGGCCGTTGTGAGAGCGTAGACAAAGCCGCCCATGCCGGCGAGAGCGCCGGAGATCGAAACGCCGGCGTAGCGCATTTTCACCACGTTGATGCCGAGCGACGCCGCCGCCTGCGGGTTTTCGCCGCACGCGCGCAGACGGAGACCGAAGCGCGTTTTATAGAGGATGACGGAGAGTATGATGAAGATCAGAATGCTGATATACGTTGCAAAATAGACCTTGTGCAGAAACGTCTCGCCGAGGAAACCGAGATCCGCGCTGCGGTCAAAGCCGAGCGTCGTTTTCTTGACCATGAACCAGCTCGCGCTGTCGCCGGAGAGCATCTGCAGCGTGTTCTGATTGGCGATGATGCGGATGAGGAACAGCACCAGCGCAGGGGCGAGCATATTCAGCGCCGTGCCGCCGATGGTCTGGTCGGCCTTGAGGTTGATGGCCGCAAACGCCAGCAGCAGCGAGAACACCGCGCCGAGCGCCGCCGCGACGAGCATCGTCAGGAACATATAGCCCTGCAGCGCCATCCAGTCGCCCGCGGCCTTAGCCGCGTCAAAGCAGCCGGTGGCCTGCAGAATGCGCACGAACAGCACGCCGATGAACGCACCGAAGATCATAATGCCTTCGAGCGCGAGGTTGATGATGCCGCTGCGCTCGGCAAAAATGCCCGCGAGTGCCACGATCATCAGAGGGATCGCATAAATGAGCGTCTGTCGGATCAGAAAAGACATTACTCCTGCGCCTCCTTTCCTTCCGCCGCCGGGAGAACTCCGGCGCCGGTCTCGTCCTGCGGTACCACCGGTTCCGCAGCCGGTTCGGCGGTCTCCGTGTGCGCCGTTTTCTTCTTTTTCCGTCCGCTGATCCACATTTTGATGACCAGCGAGAACGCCGCCATATACACGATCACGGCGATGATAACGTCGGTGATGTATTCGTTATAGGCGGTCAGGTTCGTGATCTGCATACCGGCGATGTCCAGAATGGACATGAAGCAGCCGGTGAAGATCACGGCGATGGGGTTGTTCACGGCGAGCAGCGCCACGGCGATGCCGTTGAAGCCCGCAGCGGGGAGCGTCTGGTAGGTGTTCCAGTAAAACTCCGTATTGCCTGCGAGGTAGTAAAGCGAGCCGGCGGCGCCGGCGAGTGCGCCCGCGATCGCCATGGAAAGAACGATGTTGCGCTTATCGTGGATACCGGCATAGCGGGCCGCGTGGCGGTTGGCGCCGCAGGCGCGCAGCTCGTAGCCGAACGTCGTTTTTGTGAGAACGATGTAAATGACGATGGCCAGGGCAATGGCGATCAGAATGCCGCCGCTGACCTGCGAGCCGGGGAAGAGCTTATCGAGTCCGAACTTGGATGTGGAAACGTTGTTGAACGTCGTCTTGTAAATGTAGCCGGACTTCGTGTTCTCCACTATATTTTTGAGATTGCTGATATCAAAGAGCCACGTGACGATGTTTGCCGCGATCCAGTTGGTCATGATGCAGGCGATGACCTCGTTGATGTTCAGCAGCGCCTTGAGCAGGCCGGGGATCGAACCCCAGAGCGCGCCCGCCGCCATGCCGCCGAGGAACGCCAGCAGCCAGATGATCACGGGGGAAACCTGCTCGGAGGGAATGCTCAGCGCGATGAAAAGCGTGGCGCATGTACCGGCGAGATACTGTCCCGGCGCGCCGATGTTGAAAAGACCGGTCTTGAATGCCGTCGCCACCGAGAGCCCCGTGAGGATCAGCGGCATGGCGCGGAAGAGCATGTTGCCCATGCTCGTGGGGTTGAAGCCGAACGTCAGCGTGCCGGCGGCGTCGCGCCCGGTGCTGAAAAGGCCGAAGAACACGAGCCGGATGCCTTCCCAGGCGCTCTGGAAGCCCAGGGACTTGTTCGTGCAGCCGACGATCAGAATGAGCAGCGTGCCGGCCAGAAGGCCAATGAGGATGGAGAGCAGCGACGCGATGACCGAACGCGTGCTGTCCTTATGCCAGAAGGAGGTCTTTTGTTCTTTCATTTTTTCTCCTCCCCGTTCTGCCGCTTCGCGCCAGCCATGTAAAGGCCGAGCTCTTCCACGGAAACTTTCTTCGGATCAAATTCGCCGACGATCTCGCCTTCGTACATCACGAGGATGCGGTCGGAGAGGTTCATCACCTCGTCGAGTTCGAGCGAGACGAGCAGGACGGCTTTCCCCTCGTCGCGCTCGTGGACGAGCTGGCGGTGGATGTACTCAATAGCGCCGACGTCGAGACCGCGCGTCGGCTGCACCGCAACGATCAGCGGCATCTCACGGTCGATCTCGCGGGCGACGATCGCCTTCTGCTGGTTGCCGCCGGACATGCTGCGCACGACCGTCACCGGACCCTGGCCGGAACGGATGTCGTATTCTTCGATCAGCTTGTCGGCGTACTTGCGCACCTCGTCAAAGCGAATAAAGCCGCCGTGCTGGAACTGCGGCTCGAAATAGCGCTGCAAAACGAGATTCTGCTCGAGCGTATAGTCGAGCACCAGACCGTGCTTGTGGCGGTCCTCGGGGATATGGCTCATGCCCGTGAGCGAGCGCTGGCGGATGGAGGCGTGGGTGATGTCCTTGCCGCAGAGCGTGATCTTGCCGCCGGTCGCCTTTTCGAGACCGGTGAGCGCATAGACGAACTCGCTCTGGCCGTTGCCGTCGATACCGGCGATGCAGACGATCTCGCCGCGCCGCGCGGTGAGCGATACGTTCTTCACGGCGTCGTTTTTGTGCAGCTGCGACGGCACGGTGAGGTTCTCGACCTCCAGCACCGGCTCGCCGGGCTTGGCGGGCGTTTTGTCCACCACGAGCTGCACCGGGCGGCCGACCATCATGCGGGAGAGCTCTTCCTGCGTCGTTTCGCTCGTGTTGACGGTGCCGATATACTTGCCCTTGCGCAGAACGGTCACGCGGTCGGAGACCTCCATGATCTCGTTGAGCTTGTGGGAGATGAAGAGGATGCTCTTGCCCTCTTTCGTCAGCCCGCGCATGATCTGCATGAGCTCTTCGATCTCCTGCGGCGTGAGCACGGCGGTCGGCTCGTCAAAGATGAGGATCTCGTTGTCGCGGTAGAGCATCTTCAATATCTCCACGCGCTGCTGCATGCCGACGGTGATGTCCTCGATCTTCGCGTCCAGATCGACCTTCAGACCGTAGCGGTCGGAAAGCTCCTGCACCTTTTTGCGGGCGGTCTTCTTTTCCAGAAAACCGAGCTTCGTATCCTCCGCGCCGAGGATGATGTTATCGAGCACGGTGAACACGTCGATGAGCTTGAAGTGCTGGTGCACCATGCCGATGTGGAGCGCCGTGGCGTCGTTGGGGTCGTTGATCTTGACCTCCTGGCCGTCCTTCTTGATGATGCCCTCTTCCGGCTGATACAGGCCGAAAAGAACGCTCATCAGCGTGGACTTGCCCGCGCCGTTCTCTCCGAGCAGAGCGTGGATCTCGCCCTTTTTCAGCTGCAGGGTGATGTCATCGTTTGCCTTGATCCCGGGGAACACCTTGGTTATGTGGAGCATCTCGATCACATACTCCGGCGTCGTGTCCATGTCCCCACCTCCCTTTCTCTTTCTCCAGCAGATTTGCTGCACAAGGAATCACAATGTGCATTTTCATTTATTATATATATATTACAAACAAATTGCAAGAATCAGCATCTATTTCAAAAAGAAAAAACGGCGGGAAGGATTTTCCTTCCCGCCGTTTCTGCGGATAAATTACTCGATCACGTTCAGCGTGAGGTTGTCGGTGCTGGCGAGATTGGCGTAGTCGGCGTCAACAACGAGAGTGCCGTCGGCCATGGCCTTGACCATCTCGTTGTACTCTTCCACGGTCCAACCGGTCAAAGACCAGGTGGCAGTGGGCAGACCAACCGCGTCGTCCTTGGCGCCGAGGGTGGCGCAGGTGCCGCCCAGCTCAGCAAAGGAGCCGTCGTAAACCTTCGCGCAGGCCCACTGCACGGAAGCGGCGAGACCCTTCATGGCAGAGGTGATAACGGTGTCAGACTCGAAGGACTGGTCAACGTCAACGCCGATGACAAAGCCGTCGTTGGCGCTGGCAGCCTGAGCGATAGAGGCGAACATGGAGCCGCCGCAGGCGAAGATGACCTCGGTGCCGTTCTCATACCAGCCGTTGGCCATGGTCTGCAGTTCCGGAGAAGCGGAGAAAGATCCGCCGTACATCCAGGAGTAGTTCATCTCGACCTTGACGCCAAGCTCAGCCGCGGCAGCGCTCGCGCCCTGCACGTAGCCGTAGCCGTAACGGCAGCAAGCCGGGTTGGTGCCGCCGCCGCCGCCGCAGAAGCCGAGCTTCGTGTAGCCTTCCTTAACGGCAGCATAGCCGGCGAGATAGCCGCACTGCTCTTCCTGGAACGCGATGCCCAGAGTGTTGGTAAGGGGGTTGCCGTCGGCATCGGTCATCGCCCAGCCATCGACGAACACGAAGGAAACGTCGGTGAACTCGGCAGCGGCCTTCGCAAGGGCGTTGCCCTGCATGAAACCGGCGCAGACAATGATCTTGGCGCCGTTCTCGGCGGCGGCCTTCATGGCGTCATAGCGGTCGTCGTCGGTCGCCTGATCGCCGTTGGCGGGCTGGTAGTACTTGTAGCTCCGGCCGTTCTCGTGGGCGTACAGCTTGACGCCGTCGAACGTGCCCTGGTTGAAGGACTTATCCTTGAGCTGGCCGACGTCGGTGACGAAGGCGATCTCATACTTGCCGTCGGCGGAGGTCATAGTGTCCTCGATGTCGTCGGCGCTGACGGTCGCGGGCTCTTCCGCGGGGGCTTCGGTGGGCTCTGCAGGGGCCTCGGTGGGCTCCGCCGGAGCTTCGGTGGCAGCGGGCTCTTCGGTCTTGGGCTCTTCGGTCGCAGCCGGGGTCTCGGTAGTACCGCAGGCAACGAGGGCAAAGACCATGACGAGAGCCAGGATCAGGGCAAGGATCTTCTTCATGTAGAATCTTTCCTCCTTATAATTTGTCCCTTTTCGGGACTTTCGCAACGGTGATTATACCATGTCCATGCGGTATATGCAAGGTCTGACCTCCGCCTCTCCGGTGGAAATCCGGGACTTTTTTGTCCGTTTACGCCGCCCGTCCGCGCAGGGATTTCAAGTGTTTTTCAGCTGCGGACAGCCGCTTCCAGCGCCAGCTCCATCATGTCGCGGAAGGAGGTCTGACGCTCCTCGGCGGTCGTTTCCTCGCCGGTGATGATGTGGTCGGAAACGGTGCAGATGGCGAGCGCCTTTTTGCCCGCGCGCATCGCGTTCAGATAGAGCGCGGCGGCCTCCATCTCGATACCGAGCACGCCCATTTTGATCCACGCGGCGCTCGCGGTCTTGTCGTCGTCGTAGAACGTATCGGACGAGAGAAGATTGCCGACGGCGTAGCGAAGGCCGCGCTCCTCGGCGATATCGGCGGCGGTGCGCAGCAGACCGTAGTCCGCGATCGGGGCGATCGCGCCGCGGCAGCCGAACTGCGAGGCGTAGGCGGAGTTGGTGCACGCGCCCTGCGCGAGGATGATATCGCGCACGTGCAGCTTCTCGCTCAGCGCTCCGACGGAGCCGACGCGCAGAATGTTCTCCACGCCGTAGAAGTTGAAGAGCTCATAGCTGTAAATGCCGATGGATGGCATACCCATGCCGCTGGCCATGACGCTCACCGGCACGCCCTTGTAGGTCCCGGTGTAACCCTGAATGCCGCGGACGTTGTTGATGAGGCGGCGGTCGTCGAGGAAGTTTTCGGCAATGAACTGCGCGCGCAGCGGATCGCCGGGCATCAGTACGGTTTTGGCAAACTCGCCGGGGGCGGCGCTGTTATGCGGTGTGGACATGATGATCTACTCCTTTTTATGTAATGAATGGGTTATTTCCGTCCTCTTTCGGCGCGCTCGCGCGCGATACGCTTGCGCCAGCAGGCGTGGCACATGGCGATATAGGAGTCGTTCCCGCCGAGGAACACCTGCGCGCCCTCGGTGACGACGTGGCCCTCGCCGTCGATGCGGGCGTTGACCGTGGCCTTCGAGCCGCACTCGCAGATGGTCTTGATCTCGGTGATGGAGTCGGCCAGCTCAAAAAGGCGGCGCGAGCCGGGGAAAAGGTGCGTGAGAAAATCGGTGCGCAGGCCGAAGCAGAGCACCGGCAGATTTTCCTCGTCCACGAGCTGCCGCAGCTGCTCGATCTGCTCTGGGGTAAGGAACTGGCATTCGTCCACGATCACCACGTCGTGATGGCCGCGCGCTGCATAAAGCGCGCGGATATCGTCCTCCGGGCGGACGACGTCGGCCGTCGCCTCCAGCCCGATGCGCGAGCGGAGCAGGGTCTCCCCGTCGCGGCAGTCGATGGAGGGCTTCAGAAGCCACACATCCATGCCGCGCTCCTCATAATTGAATTTGGTAATGAGCGCCTGAGCGGTCTTGCTCGAGCCCATCGCGCCGTATTTGAAATAGAGCTTCGCCATTTCTGCGGGCATCTCCTCTCGGTATTTTACAAGAAAAGATTTTACCGCAAACGGGGACACAAGTCAACGAGCGCGCATACGCTGGAGTACGATTTTGGATAGGAGTGGTGCATTATGCGCTTTGCCATCACCGGCACCGACGCCCGGTTCCCCCTGCTGCGAAAGCTCCTGCTCGCCGACGGACACGAGATCACCGACCCCGCCTTCGCCGATATGGTCGGCCCGCCGGCGTGGGAGCCCCCGCCGCGGTCCCCCCGCCGGGAGGAATATCAGATCGCAAACGCCCGGCTCACCGCCGAGGGCGCGATCGCGCTGCTGCGCCCGGAAACGGGGCTTTCCGGCGCGCATGTCCTCCTGCTCGGCTACGGGCGCATCGGCCGTCTGCTCGGCCGGGAACTGCAAAAGGCCGGCGCGCTCGTCACCGCCGCAGCGCGCTCGGCCGAACAGCGTGCGTGGGCGGAGGCTGAGGGCATCGAGGCCCTGCCGCTCGACGCGCTCTCCGGCGCGCTCGACCGGTTTGACGTCATCATCGGTACGATCCCCGCGCCGGTGCTCACCGAGCCGCTGCTCGTGCTCGTCCGGAAGGACGCGCTGCTGCTGGAGCTTGCCTCCGCGCCCGGCGGGATCGACGCCGCAGCAGCGCACGAGCGGGATCTTCGCTACATCCGCGCGCCGGGCCTGCCCGCGAAATACGCGCCCGAGCGCGCCGCTCTCATCCTGCGCGACGCGGTGTACGCCGCCGCTGCGGAGCCTCTTCCCCGTCTCGGTCTCGCCGTCACGGGGTCGCACTGCACGTTTTCCCCCGCGCTGAAGGCGTTCCAGCCTTTGAAGCGAGATTATACACTCGTTCCGATCCTCTCCGGCGCGGCGGCGGGGACGGACACGCGCTTTTTCGCCGCCTCCGCCTTCCGCGCGGAGCTCGAGGCGTTCTGCGGCCGGGAAGCGGTGGACACGATCGTCAAGGCCGAACCGCTCGGCACCGCGCAGCGGCTCGACGCGCTGCTCGTTGCGCCGTGCACGGGAAACACGCTCTCCAAGCTCGCCCGCGGCGTCACGGATACCGCCGTCACGATGGCGTGCAAGGCGCATCTGCGAAACGGTGCGCCGCTCATTCTCGCCATTTCTACAAACGACGGTCTCTCCGGGTCCGCGGAGAGCATCGCGGCGCTTTTGCAGCGCAAGAACGTGTACTTTGTCCCCTTCCGGCAGGACGCGCCGCACCAGAAGCCGTTCTCGCTGCAGAGCGACTTTGACCTTCTCGGCGAAACAATAAAAGCGGCCATGCAAGGCCGCCAGCTCCAGCCGGTACTGCTATAAAAAAGCTGTCAACAGGTATGCGTTCCCGTTGACAACTTTTGGGCGGAGCAGAGCCCCGCCCCTACAAGAATGGCAAAAAGGCTTCCTCATGCCTGTAGGGGAGGGGCTCTGCCCCTCCCCCCTGCTCTTACATATTGTCCTTTACTGCCTCGCGCACCTCGCCCATGAGATAGAGCGAGCCGCAGGCGATGACGGGCGTTTCCCCGCCGCTTTCTTCGAGCGCGCGGCGCACGCCGTCCTCCGCCGTCGTGCATGAGACCGCGTCCGCGCCATTCGCGCGAAGATACGCGCAAAGCTTCTCCGCGCTCAGCGCGCGGGACGAATCCGGCGTCAGGCAGAAAAATTTCTTCCCGTACGGCAGCAGCCGCGCGAGCATCGTCTCATAATCCTTGTCCTCGAGCACGCCGAGCAGGAACAGGACCTTCTGCCCCGGCAGGTACTCGTCCAGACTGCGTGCGAGCGCTTCGACGCATTGGGGGTTGTGCGCGCCGTCGGCAACGACCGGCGGATCGATGCGCAGCAGTTCGAACCGCGCTTCCCAGCGTGCCGCGGAAAGCCCCTCGTGCAGCGCGCGCTCCGGGATGTTCCAGCCCTTTTCGCGCAGCACGCCCACCGTTTCGAGGACGAGCGCCGCGTTGCGGAGCTGATGCTCCCCGAGCAGATGCAGCGTCAGGTCCTTTTCGTCCTTATAGTCGAACCGCTGCCCGGCGAGCGAATGCTCACGAGAGCGCAGCGCATCAAACGCCGCCGGATGCCACGCCGCGCGGCGCTCTGCGCATATCTCCCGGTATACCGCGTCCACGGCGGCGTTCACCGGGTACGTAACGGCGGTCGTGCCGGGCTTGATGATCCCGGCCTTCTCGCGCGCGATCTCCGGGAGCGTGTGACCGAGAATGGCGGTGTGCTCGAGTCCGATGTTCGTAATAACGGCGGCCTCGGGCGAAGGTATCACGTTCGTCGCGTCGAGCCGCCCGCCGAGGCCGACCTCAAGCACCACGGCATCGCATTTCTCCGCCGCGAAATACCAGAAGCCCATCGCGGTCAAAATTTCAAACTCCGTCGGTGCGTCGGACATGCCCCCGGCGGCCTCCTTCACGGCTTCGGCGGCGCGGCAGAGCGCCGCGTCGGGGATGTCCGCGCCGTTGATGCGGAACCGCTCGTTCACGCGCACAAGGTGCGGGGATGTGTAAAGCCCCGTCTTATACCCCGCCGCCGTCAGGATCGACGCAAGCATCGTGCTCGTCGACCCCTTGCCGTTCGTCCCGGCGACGTGGACAAATTTCAAATTGTTCTGCGGATCGTCCAACCGGCGCATCAACTCGCGCATCCGCTCCAAACCAAGGCGGCTCCCCTTCCAGTCGGCGCCGTGGATGAACGCGAGCGCTTCGTTAAGCTCCATGCGTTGTTTCCCCCTCTCCGGGCAGCGCGCGGCGCACGCGCACGCACAGCTTCGGCAGCACAAGGCCGAATACGACGGCTTTCACGATGCACACCGCGCCGCGCGGCAGCAGCATGGCCGAGATGAAGCCCGGAAACCAGTAGCCATACAGTTTCGCGTCGATGTACATGACGAGCGTGTTAAGCGCCGTGACGAGCACCTCGGCGGCCACGACGATGCCAACCGTCTGCTTCGTTGTGAGCGAAAAGCCGCGGCGCTTGGCGTAAAAGCCGGTCACGAGGCCCGCGAGCGCGTAGGGCAATATCCACAGCGGCGTCGTGACCGAAACGCCGTAGCGCAGAAGCTGGTACAAAAGCGTCCCCACGAACCCGACGGCGAGACCGTCCAGCGGACCGAAAAGCAGCGCGCCGAGCAGGATGGGGAAGCTCTCGAAGGTGATCTTGATGCTGTTGAGGTCGAGCGCGAACGCGCCGAGCGCGGCGCACATTGCCGCCAGCACAGCATTCAGGGCGAGTTTTCTTGTTTTCATGGCGTAAAAAGGCTCCTTTCGTGACAGTTGCCACGGAAGGAGCGGTATCCTAGGGTGGCAGCGGATGCGGAGCAAAACCGCGCGGCTGACGCCGCTTCGTCCGCGGACAACATCCCATCCCGCGGCACTTTACGCTTTGCACCTACTCTGTCATGTGTTTTTCTGATTTGAATTTATTTTATCCGGCGCGCCGCGGCTTTTGCCGTGTGCGCGGCCAGTACCGCCGTGGTGAGTGCGCCGACACCGCCCGGCACGGGCGTGACGGCGCGAACGATGCCTTCCGCTTCGGCAAACGCGATGTCGCCGCAGAGCTTTCGCGTCTCTTCGTTATAGTGTATGCCGACGTCGATGACCGTCTGCCTGGCGCGGAAGTACGTCGCGCCGACGCTCTCGCGCCGCCCGGCCGCGGCAACGAGGATGTCCGCTTCGCGCGCGAGGGCCGCCGCGTTTTCGGTCTTTGAGTGGCAGAGCGTCACCGTTGCGCCGCGATGCAGCAGCAGCATTGCCGCCGGGCGTCCGACGACAAGGCTCCGCCCGAGCACGACGGCGCGCTTTCCCTCGATGGGGATTTCATAATAGTCCAGCAGCTCCAGCACCGCCTGCGCCGTGCAGGGGGCGAAGCCCTCGTCCGTCCCGGCGTACACCGCGGCGAGCGAGCCTTCCGCCGCGCCGTCCACATCCTTTTCCGGCGCGATGGCGCGCAGTATGCGCGCCTCGTCCAGCGCCGGGGGCAGCGGGCGCAGCAGCAGTATGCCATGCACCGACGCATCGGCACTCAGGGAGCGCAGCGTTTCTTCCACTTCTCCGCCGGAAGCGTTCTCCGGCAAAGCGGCGCACCGCGTTTCAATGCCCACGGCGGCGCAGCGCTTCACCGCCGCCCGCTCGTAGGAGAGATCATCCTCGCGCGCTCCAAGGCGCACGACGGCGAGCGTCGGGACAACGCCCTTTTCGCGCAGCGCGGATACGAGCTGCGCCGTTTTTTCGTTGAGTGCGGCGGCGGCGGGCGCGCCGCGGAGAAGCATGCTCATCGCGCGAGCCTCCCGTATACATCGTCGTAAATTTTCCCGACCTGCCGTGCGTACTTATCCACGAGTGCGTGAGCCTTCGCATCGAGTGCGGCGGCGCGTTCCCGATCCTGCATGAGCCGGGTATTGACGCGCACGTTGATCTCCGCGCCGCGAAGCGCCGCGAGCGCGAGCGCCGCGCCGACCGCAGCGTCCGAGACCGCAATGGGGCTTCCCATATCGGCAAAGCCGCGCAGCAGCTCCACCGTCCGTCCGGTAAGCTCCAGCACCTCCATCGGCGGCGCGGCGGCGGCAGCAAGGCACGCCTCGAGCGTTTCGGCCCGCTGCGGATCGTCCTTCGGTATCGCGTAGGCCTTTGCCAGCGGCGCGAGCGCCGCGGCGTCCTTTTCCACGCAGTCCAGAAGCCGGCCCCGGAGCGTCTCCGCCTCGTCGAGCAGCTCACGCAGTATCGGCTCGACGGCGGCGTACTTTTCCTTTCCGACGGTGAGCTCGCCCACCATGCCGCCGAGCGCGGCGGCGAGAGCCCCGGCGAGCGCGCTTGCGCTGCCGCCGCCCGGCACGGACGCACTGGAAGCGAGCGCGGCGGTAAAGTCGTTCACGCTTTTATGGAGCATTTCCATTCTTAAAACATCCCCGTAATAACGCCGTTTTCGTCCACGTCGATCCGCTCGGCGGCGGGAGACTTGGGAAGCCCCGGCATTGTCATAATATTACCCGTGAGCGCGACGAGAAAGCCCGCGCCCGCCGAGACGCGGATCTCCCGCACCGTCACGGTGAAGCCCTCCGGCGCGCCGCGTTTTGCCGCGTCGTCCGAAAAGCTGTACTGCGTTTTGGCAACGCACACCGGCAGACCCCCAAAGCCGAGCGAGGTGAGCCGGGCGGCCTGCTTTTTTGCCTCCGGCGTGAGAGAGACGCCGTCCGCGCGGTACACGTTCCGGCAGAGAGCGTCCAGCCGTTCCTCGATCGTCCCGTCAAGGCCGTAGGCAAAGCGGAAATCGTTTTTCTCCTCGCAGAGCCGCACGACCTCGGCCGCGAGCGCTTCGCCGCCCGCGCCGCCGCGCGCCCACACGTCGCTGCGCACGGCTTTGACGCCGAGCGTGGCGCATTTTTCCGCCACAAGCGCAAGCTCCGCTTCCGTGTCCGTCGGAAAAGCGTTCACCGCCACGACGCACGGAAGACCAAATACATTCTTAATGTTTTCCACATGGCGCAGGAGATTCGGAAGGCCCTTTTCAAGCGCTTCAAGATTTTCCGCGCCGAGCGCGTCCTTTGCCACCCCGCCGTGGTATTTAAGAGCACGCACCGTCGCAACGATCACGACGGCGTCCGGGTGCAGGTCCGCCAGACGGCACTTGATATCAAAGAACTTTTCCGCGCCGAGGTCGGCGGCGAAGCCCGCCTCGGTGACGGTATAGTCCGCGAGCTTTCGCGCCATGCGCGTAGCGAGCACGCTGTTGCAGCCGTGGGCGATGTTCGCAAACGGGCCGCCGTGGACGAGCACGGGCGTCCCCTCGAGCGTCTGGACAAGGTTGGGGCTGAGCGCGTCGCGCAGCAGGGCGGTCATCGCGCCCTCGGCCTTGAGATCGTGCGCCGTGACAGGCGCGCCTTCATACGTATACCCCACGATGATGCTCCCAGCCCCCGCTTGGAGATCGAAAAGGCTCTCGGCGAGGCAGAACACCGCCATGATCTCGCTTGCCACGGTGATGTCGAACCCGTCCTCGCGCGGGCAGCCGTTTGATTTTCCGCCGAGACCGTCCACGACGTGCCGCAGCTGCCGGTCGTTCATATCGACGCAGCGCTTCCATGTGATCTGCTTCGGATCGATCCCGAGGGCGTTGCCCTGCTGGATGTGGTTGTCGAGCAGCGCCGCGAGCAGGTTGTTGGCAGCGCCGATGGCGTGAAAATCGCCGGTAAAGTGGAGGTTTATGTCCTCCATCGGGACGATCTGGGCATACCCGCCGCCGGTCGCGCCGCCCTTGATGCCGAACACCGGTCCCAGCGACGGCTCGCGCAGCGCGGCAAGCGCGTTTTTCCCGCTGCGGCGGAGAGCGTCCGCAAGACCGATGGAGGTCGTGGTCTTGCCCTCGCCCGCGGGCGTCGGCGTGATGGCCGTGACGAGAATGAGCTTTCCGTCCGGCGCGGCGGCCTTTTCGCGCAGCAGGTCAAGGGAGATCTTGGCCTTATATTTGCCGTAAGGCTCAACACAGGCTTCATCTATACCCGCAGCCGCGGCGATCTCGGAAATATTCTTCAGCGCGCATTTGTGCGCGATCTCGATATCGGTCATCCGGATCCCTCCCTCATATATACAAACAGAGTTATTATACTGTATCCCCCGGCTGTTTTCAATCGTTTTCCGCTCGGAACCCTGTCCTATCCTGCCGTTTGCATCCGGCGGAAAATCTGTTATAATGCTGTCGGGTGATAGTATGGACAAAAAGGATAAGAAGACGCAGAGCGGCACGCCGGGGACGATCCTGTCGACCGTCCTCTCCATGGCGCTTGGCGTCGGCGTCGGCTGCGCGGGCCTTAAGGACGGGAACTTTCCCGGCCGCTTCCTCTTCCTGTTTCTCGGGTTCTGTGTCTCCATCGCCTTGCAGATCATCCTGCACGAGACCGGCCATCTGATCGGCGGGCTGCTGACAGGCTATAAATTCTGCTCGTTCCGCATCGGGAATCTCCAATTGCAGCGGGAAAACGGCGCGCTTCGCTTTCGCCGCCTGAAGCTCGCCGGGACGGGCGGGCAGTGCCTGATGACGCCGCCGGAGCCCGTGGACGGAAAGATCCCGGTGATGCTTTATAATCTCGCGGGGCCTCTTATGAATCTGCTCACCGCGTCCCTCGCGCTCGGCGCATTTTTCCTGCTCGGCGGGCGCGGTATGGGAGCGTCGCTGCTCTTTCTATTCGCGTTCGTGGGGTTTTATCTCGCGCTCACGAACGGCATCCCGCTCCGGCTCGGTCCGATCGACAACGACGGCAAAAACGCCTTCTCCCTGCGCCGTGATCCGGAGGCCATGCGCGCCTTTTATCTGCAAATGGCCGTCAACAGCCGCCAGACGGAGGGCGAGCGCCTGCGCGACATGCCGGACGAGTGGTTCGTCATGCCGTCGGACGGCGCAATGCAAAACGCCCTCGTCGCCGCGACCGGCGTTTTCTGCTGCAACCGCCTTATGGACGAGCACCGCTTCGCTGAGGCGCACGAAGCGATGGCGCGCCTGCTCTCCGGCGGCGCGAATCTCGTCGGGTTCTACCGCGCGCTTTTGCTGTGCGACGAGATGTATCTGGAACTTCTCGGCGAAAACCGCCGCGGCACGGTGGATGCGATGCTCACAAAGCCGCAGCGCCGCTTCATGCGCCAGATGAAGGATTTCCCCAGTGTGCTGCGCACCGGATACGCCCTCGCCCTGCTGCACGACGGCGACAAAGAGCGTGCCGCAAAGCTGCGCACACAGTTTGAGAAGGTCGCCAAAACCTATCCGTATCAAGGCGAGATCGAGCAGGAGCGCTCGCTTCTCGCGCTCGCGGACGGGAAAGTTCAAAACATCGGATAAGGAGAATGCCATGTCACAGGTAACAAAGCGGGCGCTCGAGCAGTCGCTCAAAAATCTGCTGCTCAAAAAGCCGCTCACAAAGATCACCATCAACGACATCGCCGAGGACTGCGGCATCAACCGCATGACGTTTTACTACCACTTCAAGGACATTTACGATCTTGTGGAGTGGTCGTGTCTGGAGGACGCGCGCCACGCGCTCGAAGAGAAGAAAACGCACGACACCTGGCAGCAGGGTCTCCTGCAGATCTTCGAGGCCGTGCGGGAGAACAAGCCGTTCATTCTGAACGTCTACCGCTGCGTAGACCGCGAGCAGGTCGAGCGGTATCTCCGTCCGCTCGCGGACAATCTCATTCTCGGCGTGATCGACGAGCAGTCCGCCGGCATGACCGTCCGCGACGAGGATAAGGCGTTCATCGCGCAGGTCTACGGTTACATTTTCATCGGCATCATGCTCGACTGGATCCGCGACGGCATGACCGAGGAGCCGGAAAAGATCGTGGACCGGCTCGCGCTTCTCATCCACGATTCGATCCGCGAAGCGCTCGCCCGCTTTAAAATTTAAGCAAAATCTCCGGTTTGATCAAAAACTTTACACTTCGCGCCCCCGTGATAAAACCCTTATCACGGGGACGTTTCTGCTTATGGTAAAAAAATTTCAACGGGGTAATATAAGGTCATCAAGAGAAAAACAAATCTCACAGGAGGTCAATATCATGTATTATTCCGCCGGAACGTATGAATCCTTCGCCCACCCCGAAAAGCCGGAGGGCGTCGATAACAAATCCGCCTATATCATCGGCACCGGTCTTGCCGGTCTGACCGCGGCTTTCTATCTCGTCCGCGACGGCCAGATGAAGGGCAAGCACATCCACCTTCTTGAAAAGCACGAGCTTGCCGGCGGCAGCTGCGACGGCTACCACGACATCACGAAGGGCTTCTATATGCGCGGCGGCCGCGAGATGGACAACCATTTCGAGGTCATGTGGGACGTGTTCCGCGATGTGCCGAGCATTGAGACGCCGAACGTGACGGTGCTCGACGAATACTACTGGCTCAACAAGCACGACCCGAACTATTCTCTCTGCCGCGCCAGTGTGAACCGCGGCGAGGACGCCCACACCGATAAGAAATTTGCTCTCGACAAAGCCTCCGCCATGGCGCTCTCCAAGCTGTTCCTGACGCCGGAGAAGGATCTCGAGGACAAGAAGATCTCCGAGGTGCTGCCCGAGAGCTTCTGGAGCACGAATTTCTGGCTGTACTGGCAGACGATGTTCGCCTTCCAGCGCTGGTCGAGCGCGCTCGAAATGAAGCGCTATCTCTGCCGCTACGTCCACCACATCGACGGTCTGCCCGACTTCAGCGCGCTGCGCTTCACAAAGTACAATCAGTACGAGAGCATGATCCTCCCGCTCGTGAAGTATCTCGAATCCCACGGCGTGCGCATCGAGTACGGCATGGACGTGAAGAACGTCATCATCGAAAAGCACGGCGATAAGCGGGTCGCCAAGGCCATCGTTTACGTGAAGGACGGCCGGGAGCAGACGCTCGATCTCATCGAGGACGATCTTGTATTCATCACGAACGGCTGCTGCACCGACACCTCCTGCTACGGCGACCAGACCCACGCGCCCGACCTTTCCGGCATTGAAAACGGCAAGGGCGAGAGCTGGGACATGTGGAAGAATATCGCTGCGCAGGCCGAGCACGGCGAATACGGCAACCCGGACAAGTTCTGCTCCGACGTGAACGCTACCAACTGGATGAGCGCGACCGTCGCCACGGCGAACGAGGAGATCATCCGGCACATCATCAACGTCTGCCACCGCGACCCGCGCGAGGGCAAGGTCACGACCGGCGGCATCGTCACCGTCAAGGACAGCACCGAGAACTGGTATCTCTCCTGGACGATCAACCGTCAGCCGCAGTTCCACGTGCAGAACAAGGACACGGTGCTCGTGTGGCTGTACGCGCTCAACACCGACCGTCCGGGCAACTACGTCCGCAAGCCCATGCGCGAGTGCACCGGCGAAGAGGTCTGCCGCGAGTGGCTCTATCACATCGGCGTGCCCATCGACCGGATCGATACGCTCGCAAGCGTAGCGTGCAACACGACGACGTGCTTCATGCCGTATATCAACGCTTTCTTCCAGCCGAGAAAGGAATCCGACCGGCCGCGCGTCGTGCCGGAGGGCGCGGTGAACTTCGCCTTCATCGGTCAGTTTGCCGAAACGCCGCGCGACACCATCTTCACCACCGAGTATTCGATGCGCACCGGCATGGAGTCGGTGTATACGCTGCTGAATGTAGACCGCGGCGTGCCCGAGGTCTGGGGCAGCAAGTACGACGTGCGCGAGCTGCTGCGCGCGTGCTACTACGCCATCGACAAGAAGCCTCTCTCCGAGGCCGAGCTGAGCTTTGGCGAGCGCGAGCTTATGAAGATCGTGCTCAAAAAGATCCGCGGCACGGACGTGGAGCTGCTGCTCAAAGAGAGCGGCCTTATCGAATAATTTCGAATAAACTCCGTAAAACAGCTGCCGCCGGTCAAATTTTCTGACCGGCGGCTCATAATAGCAATAATAGCAAAAAGCTCGCATTCCGGCGAGCTTTTTTGCTGTTCAGTCCAGAGATTTTAAATAGGTATTCAGCAGCCGCAAAGCTGTTTCCCGCTCTTTGGGGCGACAGGCGTTGAGCCGTGCAAGTATCTCTTCCTGCTGCTCATCCGGCTGTGTATCGATGCGTGTCAGAATTTCGTCGGGAGTAATATGAAGCACGCTGCAAATGCGCAGAATCGTCTCCACACGCATATTCACGCTGCCTCGTTCAATATCGGCGTATGTTCGGTCTGCCAAGCCCGCCGCTTCCGCGACCTCCGCCTGCGTCATTCCAATGCGCTTGCGAATAGCAAGCAGTCGGTTTCCAATTTCATGTGCATTTGAAAATACCATTTTTGTCCCCCCCCGCCCGTTCCATACTGGAATTATGGTTCCTATTTCTCTTGACAAACAGGAAGCCAAACGTCATAATAACAGGAGTAATAGTTCCTATTTTCATGCAGAAAAATACATATGTAGGAAAGGCGGAAAGAGACATGGCGTTGATAAAATGTCCCGAGTGTGGGAAAGAAATCAGTGATAAGGCAACTGTGTGTCCTCAATGTGGAAAAACTTTAGCCTGGCCATTCCCGATCCCGAAAAGTCCGGCGCGTGCAAGGACTTTCTCGCGGGCTTCGTGACCGGCACCGATAACGGCGAGGCCGTTATGCAGAGCTGGGCAGACAACGGTCTGACCGTTCCCGGTGCGAACAAGGCAGCGCTCGAAGCCGTTACCACCGGCGAGAAGGGCATTCTGATCGCGGGCGTGGACTACAACGCCTATTCCTCCATGGCCAAGGGCGAGCCGCTGAACATCTATTACCCTGCCTCCGGCACCGTGGTCAATCCCCGTCCGGCCATGATCCTCAAGACCGCGCCCAACATGGATAACGCCAAGGCGTTTGTGGATTTCCTGTTCAGCGACGAAGCGCAGAAGCTCATAGCCGACGCCTACCTGCTGCCCGGCCGCAGCGACGTGCAGTGCGAGAACCGCACCAATCTCTCCGACATCCCGCAGCTCCCGACCGACTGGACAAAGATGATGGAGGTCGCCTCCGACACCGCGGCAGAGCTCAACAGCCTCTGCAAGTAACGAAGCGGAGGGCATATGAGACAGCTCCATTGGAAAAAGAATCTCCCGCTCTTCCTCCTGCTGGCGCTTCTGACCGGTCTGATCCTCTGCCCTCTGATCACAGTTTTCGCCAAGGCGGTCATCATCGATGGCCGCCTTGCTCTGTATCAGGCGTGGAAAACGATCGCCAGCGCGGAAAATGTGCAGACGGTCTGCAACTCTCTGCTGCTGGGCGTGTGCGTCGTGCTGTGCTCTACGGTCCTCGCCGTTCCGACGGCGTATCTTCTCGCGCGCACGCAGCTCCGGCGGCACGGCTGGCTGGATATCGTCTTTATGATCCCGTTTATGACGCCGCCGTACATCGCGTCCATGGGCTGGATACTGTTCATGCAGAAACGAGGGCTTTTTCAGCAGCTTTTCCCCGCGACCGGCTCATGGTCGGAGGGCTTTTTCTGCTTCGGCGGACTGGTGCTGGTGATGAGTCTGCACGTATTTCCGTTTCTCATGACCATGCTCAAAAATGCCATGCTGAACCTCCCGGCCAGTCTGGAAGAGAGCGGCGCCGTGTTCGGCGCCGGTTTTGGACGGCGGCTGCGGAAGATCTTTGCGCCGCTGCTCACCGGCAACTACGCCATCGGCGCGCTGCTGGTGTTCGTTAAAACGCTTTCCGAATACGGGACGCCATACACGCTGGGGCGGCGCATCGGTTTTTATGTGTTCACGACCGACATCCACCGCTACTCGACCACCGCGCCCATCGACTTCGGGCGTTCGGCCAGTCTCTCTTCCATTCTGGTCTGCATCTGCATGGCGATGTGGCTGCTGCAAAACTATATCACCGGCAAGACGAGCTACCGGCTTGTGAGCGGCAAAGGCAGCCGCCCGGCGCGGACGAAGCTGTCCGCCGCCGGGCAGCTCGGTGCGTGGCTGTGGGTGGCGCTTGTTGCGCTCGTGGCCATCGGCGTACCGTATTTCTCCATCATTTCCACCTCACTCATAAAGCTGCGCGGCTACGGTCTCGCCGCAGGAAACTTCACGCTTGACCACTACAAAGAGCTTCTGACCACGCCGAAGGCGCTCTCCTCCATCGGGAAAAGCCTGTTCCTCGCAGTCTCGTCCGCAACGATCTGCTCTGTGATCGGCACCGCGGTCGTCATCGCCGTGCGCAAATCAAAGGGCTTTTTCAAAAAGGCGATTGAGGGCATCAGCCTGTTGCCCGAAATGCTGCCGAGCATCGTGCTGGTCATCGGCATCATGCTTTTCTGGAACGCGATCTATAAGGCGATCCCGCTTTACAACACCATCGGCATCATGGTGCTGGCCTATGTGGCGCTCTACCTGCCGTACACGGTGCAGTACGTCACCTCGGCCTTCACGCAGATCAACGAGAGTCTGCTGGAAGCCGGGCGCACCTTCGGCGGCACGCCGGGGTATGTGTTCCGGCGCGTCACGCTGCCGATGATCTCCCGCGGCATCTTCGCGGGCTGGATGATGATCTTCATCATTGCTTTCCGTGAGCTGGTAACGGCCAGTCTCATCGCGCCGCCCAATACGCTCGTGGTCTCTACCTACATCAACCGTGAATTTGAGCAGGGCAGCGTATCGCTCGGCATGGCGATGGCTGTGCTCTGCGTTCTCATCACAACAACGGCGCTGCTGGTGTTCAACCGCCTTGCCGCCCGGCGGAAGGGAGCGTAGCATGGAGCTTTTTATCGCCGGGGGCGTGGGCGAGCATGGGCGCAACAGCTTTTATGTGCAGGGAAAAACAATATGTTTTCTCGTGGACTGCGGGAAAATGGCGGATACGCCGGAGGATCCGTATCCCCGTCTGACGAGCTGGCAGATCCGGCGGTTGGACGCCGTATTCCTGACCCATTCCCACGCCGACCATACCGGCGCGCTGCCGTGGCTGTATGAAAACGGCTTTTCGGGAAGCGTGATCGCAGCGGAGGAAACGCTGCGCCAGCTTCCCTTTGCCGTGCCGGAAAGCCTTTCGCTGGAGAATATCTGCCCTGCCGGAGACGGACGGTTTCATAGTCTTTCCGTTCAGTGGGGACGCAGCGGCCACTGCGCGGGCAGCGTATGGTATCGCTTTGCCGAAAGCGAAACGTCCATTTTCTTTTCCGGAGACTACACGGAGGATACGCGAGTTTATGCCTGCGACCCCATCCGCGATCAGAGCGCCGGTCTCGCCGTGCTGGACTGCGCTTACGGGCTGGACGAAACGCCATATGAAGCCGCCTGTGACCGGCTCGTCCGGGAGGAGACGGAAAGGCTTCTGGACGAGCATGAACTGCTGCTCTTCCCCGTGCCGAAATACGGGCGCGGACTGGAGCTTTTGAAGCTCTTTTCGGACTGTCTGCAAGGCGTTTCCTACTACGCCGATGCGCTCTTTCTGCAAAATCTCGCCAGGCAGCGCGCGGGCGGCTTCTGGTACCGGCCGGTAAAAATAAACTCCTCCGTTTCGCCGTACAGCGCTCAGACGCGGGGCATCGTGTTCGTGAGCGACCCGCAGCTGCGCGGCGTCGCGGCCAAAACCGTCGCGGCGCGGGTCCTGTCTCTCGGCGCTATGGCGGTTTGACGGGCACGCTGGAAAAGGGGGCTTACAGCGAGAAGCTGTTCCAAACCGGGAAAATGGAGCTGCTGCGCTACCCGGTGCATCTCAATCATGCGCAGCTCCGTCAGTTGGAACGCCGGAACGATTTTGCAAGGACCATTCCCTATCACTCCGAAGATCTTCCCGCCATGGATTGACAAACGTGCGCCGCGGTTTGCCGCGGCGCACGTTTGCCTTGACACGGGCGTTTGCCGTGTGCTATATAGAAGATATATCTGATCTTAAAGGAGGGACTACCATGGACGGCGGCAGTAACGGACGAATATGGGGCATGGCGAGACGCATCCCAGGGACTTCGTACGGCTGCACCGGCCGGTGAAGTCTCTCTTTTCCGCTGCTCACCATTGCCCGGATCGACGTGCGCCGCACGCCGGGCAGCGGTGATATTTTTTTGCCCTGCTCCGGCGCGGTTACGGAAAAAACGTTGAAACGGAGGGCAGAAACATGGAAAACAAAACCGAACTCATGCAGCTCCGCCACCCGGATTACGACCGGGAGCTGACGGAGCTCGTCCGCAGCAATCTCTCGCCGAAGGCGTTCCGCGAGATCGCCCGGCTCTGGGTCTACGGCGAGGACGAGATCGGCAGCATTATGACGACGAGACGGCGCAGAGCCTCATCCAGACGCTGGACGACGCGCTGAGCGAGGACTACGCCCGCCTCGCCGCCCTCTCCGCGGAGGAGGATCTCAACGAAACGCTTGCCCAGAGCGTGCGCAAGCGTCTGCCGTCCGTGGCTGCTCGTGCTGCTGGGGCTCGGGATGGTCGTTTCGAGCGTCGTCGGCCTTTTCGAGAGCGTCGTGGCGCAGCTCATGCTTATCGTGTGCTTCCAGTCGCTCATGCTGGACATGGCGGGCAACGTCGGCACGCAGTCGCTCGCCGTCACGATCCGCGTTCTCATGGACAGCGAAACGACCGGCGCGCAGAAGCGGAAGCTCGTCTGGAAGGAAGCGCGCGTCGGACTTACGAACGGCGCGATCCTCGGCGCGGCCTCGTTCGTACTCATCGGGGCGTATCTTCTCCTGCGCGGCGAAGCGGCGCTCATGGCGTTCGGCGTTTCGGGCTGCATCGGCATCGCGCTCATCGCAGCGATGCTGCTCTCGAGCATTTGGCTCCATCTGGCATACGAAACGCTCTTCCGTTTCAGACGAATTTTCTGAAACGGAAGAGCGTTTTTTCTGCGGCTAACGCCGCTCGCTTTCATGGTGCATCCTCCAGCCCCAGCAGCCACGCCGGGAGTCGGCGCGTCATATCGGCAAGCGCCTCGGAGTCGACGCCGTGATCCGCCATATATTGGAGATATTCCCGCATGGCGGTTTCCCACAAAGGGACGGCCGGATCGCCGCAGCCGGTGGACAGGATGGTATTCGCCGTGCCGAGCTGCCGGATCGCCGCAAGATTTCGCGCCGCGTTGCTGACCCAGGCGCCGTTCTTCTGCGGCTGCCGGAAGCAGCGTTCCAAAACGACACCGTAGTCCGAAACGAGCTCGTACTGCTGCTCCAGACTCATATCCACGACCCAGTATTCCGGGTGTGTGACAACGATTTTCTGCACGCCGATGTTCCGCGCCGCATCAACCACGCATCTCGTCTCTTCCGGGGAAATATGCCCCGTTGCAAGGACGGCTCCGTAATCCTTTATCAAAAAGAACACATCCCGCAGCTCCGGAACGAGAACTCCGCGCTCATCGGTCATGCGGATACCGCCGCTTTTCCCGCGTTTATGATATTCGTTTTCCGCGTCTGCCGTCGGCAGCCATATGACCTTCGCGCCCATTTCCAGCGCCGTCTGCACCGCGCGGGCATTGAGTCCGCCAGCTTCTCCGTTTAAGACCAGTCCGCCGTACATGACAAAGGCGTTGCTGTCAAATGCGGCGCGGTTATAGGCGTTGCAGAGCGCGGCACGCGCCGCGGTCGGGCAATGATGCCCTTTGATCACGATAGCTCTCGCTCCGGCGCGGACCGCCGCGGCGGTAAGCTCCAGATCATTGCAGGTCCGGCGGATAAGATCCGGCGACGTATGAACGTGCATATCGATGACGCCGTCGAGGGAGATCGGTTTATCCGGCTCCGTTTCCATTTTCACCACCCCTTGTTCATCTTACGCCGAAGCAAAAACTGCCGCCCGCTTACGCAGGCGGCAGTTTTGTTGTCTTACTCGATCGTGACCGCGCTGGCAGAAGAGAGTTTCTTTACGTTCTCCATCGGAACGATAACGGTAAGCACACCGGACTCATACTTTGCCTTCACGTCCTCCGGCTTCACATTGCCGACGTAGAAGCTGCGGGAGCAGGCGCCGGCATAGCGCTCCTGGCGCAGGACGCGGCCCTTCTTGTCCTCTTCGTCCTTATCCAGACCCTTCTGGGCGCTGACGGTCATGTAACCGTCTTTGATATCCACCGAGATCTCGTCTTTCTTGAAGCCGGGCAGCTCGATAGCGAACCGATACGCCTTCGCGTCATCCGTTTCGCGGATATCGGTCTTCATGAGATTTCTGCCGCGCTTACCGAAAAGCGGGCTGTGATCGCCAAAGAAGGCGCCGTCAAAGAAATCGTCAAGCATATTTTCACCATAAACACTGGGTACCATAATAGATCCCTCCTTAGAAATTAGGCGCGCCGGACGCCGCTCCTGCAGCGGAAGCCCCGTTGCCCGACGTGCTTGTATTTTTTTATTGTTTATTGCTTCTTCACACCCTCGACCGCGGCGGTCTTGGCGCTCAGATCCTCGCACAGGTCACGCTGCGCAAATTCCGGGTTCTGCGGCAGCGTCAGATCGAAGCGCTCGATCTTCTGGATCTTCACGCTCAGGCGATCCGCCGACAGACCGAGAATATGTCCGCCCTGCCGCTTGTCGCTGCTGAGATAGTGGAAGTGCCAGCCCGGCAGATTGATGCCGTTGACGTACTGCGGACACCAGACGGCGATCACGTCGCCGCTGGTATTTTCAAAGTGGAACTCCCGCTGGTTCTTCGCCACTTCCGAAAGCGTCGGATACGGCTTCTCGCTGGCATAGCAGCTGCGGACATGCATGGTCTTGAAGGTCCCCTTCGCCTTGATCACATAGAAGATATTGGGGTTGTCCTTTACGTACGGCTCCAGAGCCTGTTTGAGCACCTCAATATCGCCGAGATTTTCCAGCTCCGTTACCGGCGCGGATTCGTCAAACTTCGTGACCGTACCGAACGCCACGCCGTCATCCGGATCCATAACGACGACTTTCCCGTCCGCCGTCGCCTTGTATGCGACGCCGTCCTCAAAGATCGCCTCGCCGTCCAGCCCCGCATAGGTGCCGAGACCGGTATCGGCATGGCGAAGAAAATCCTTCACGCTTACGGTTTTATCAAAGTTGCCGAGCATCAGTGCGTTGAGCGTGGATGCCTGAATCAGAGTGTTTCTCATAATGAAGCCTTCCTTTCCGAAAGTTCGATGATTAAATGTTTGATCGATTAAATGTTTGATCGGGTCAAGCCGTGCCGTGTAATTTTACCTACTTTACTTTGCCGCGGCGCCGGCAGCGGCTTTGCCTGTCTTGGGCTGCTCGTCCGCCGGGTGTTTCGTGAGAATGAATTTCACCATGAACGGGCAGAGGATGTTCGTCACGGCAAGCACAAACGCCAGCACGGCAACCGCCGAATTGACATACGGCTCAAACGCCGCATTGGATGCCGCCGCCATCGACGGGATGACCAGCGCCACGCCGGCGAGCGAGCCGCTGGCAAAGGACGCATAGCCCGGGCGATGCAGCACCGTGCGCTCGAAAACATACGACGGGGTGATGACGACGATGAAATACACAACGCTCAGCAACAGTCCCTGCGGGATCATCTTGAAAGCCTCGATCAAGTTGATGGTCGAGCCGAACTCAAACCCGAGGAACGGAAGAACGATCGCATTGCCGCCGGCAAAGACCTTGCGGATATCCGCGTCCAGATTACCGAGCACCATGCCGAGGACGAACGGAATGATCAGAGAAACGATCTGCATGACCTGCGCCGTGCCGAAGCCCGATTCACCGTAAAATCCAAGGAACAGCAGCGGGAGAAGCGGCATGGAGCAGATCAGCATGATGCCAAAGCTCGCCTTGTCCGCCTTGTCGCCAAAGGGGGAAATGATGCCCATGTAAAGCGCCGCGTTCGCGCTCGTCACCGCGCAAACAAACGCAATGAACGAAACGCCAAGAATGCCGTCATATCCGAACGCCAGATAATACAGCGCGCAAAGAAGGTACGCAACGCCAAGACGCACCAAAATCAGCAGCACGCCGCGGTGCATTGCTTCCTTCATATCCGACATTTTCAGCTGCGTGCCGGTGCAGAAGAGCATCAGACCGATGACGAGCATCTGCCCGCTGGAGGAAAACATATCCTTCATCGGATTGCCCAGCGTACTCCACAGGTCAAACCCAAAGAACCCTTTGCATACCGTCGTGATGATCGCGCCGATGATCAGCGGCACAAACATCGTGCCCGCCGGTACCTTTTGCAGCGATTTCCAAATGTTTACGTTTTTTCTGCTTTCCATGATCAACGCTCCTTTGACGTCTATGAACAGATATGAACAGAATCGCTATCTATCAAAACCGCTTGCGGAAAGTCCGCCGGATTATTTTTTTGTTTCGAACACGCAGGTACAAACGATGGCGCTGACGCCCTCCAGCAGGAACACCAAACCGACCGTTACACCGATCGCCGCAACGCTGACCCACGGATCCATCATGCAGATAAAGCTACCGGCCATCAGCAGTATGCCAAGCGCCAATACCCAGCCCCATGCGCGAACACCGAGGGCGCGAAGATCAAATGCGCTGACAAACCGGGAAATGCCGGAAAAGAGAAGCCAGAGTGTAAACAAAAACGGGAGCGACAACAGAGTGAACCACTGGTTAAACAGCAGGAACAACGATAGGATCACCGTCAAAACACCGTCCAGCAGCAGCCAGCCGGAGCCGATCAGCAGCCCGCTGGTTCCGGCAAACACCACGATCTCGATGATGCCGGATATCAGCATAAAAATGCCCAGCAGTACACCGGCAGACAAAACAGCTACATCCTGATTGCACAAACAGTAAATGCCGGAAGCAATCAGCAGTACACCAGCCAAAATGTTCAGAACCCGAAATGTCTTCGTTCTCATCGTTTATTTCTCCTCTTTTTGAAGCCATATTTGCTTCTATCTTTTGTTTGCGAATAAAAAATACCTCTTTCTCCTTGAAAGAACAATAAGCCGGTATTACAATAGAAGGAAGTTGATTTGTGCTATCAGCACAAACACAAGAGGATGCTGCTTACCTGCGGCGTTTTGCCACGCTTGCCAGCGCAGGCGTTTCTCTCGGTTATCTGATCTGTGTAGATACGGACGGGCATCTTGCAGACATTCCGGCGGAGACCCGGCAGATCATCGAGCAGGTTCTCGCCAAGCAGATGTTCATCGAGGCAAGCCGTCAAGATAAACCATTTGAGACCGCCGAAGATATCCTTGCGCATTTGCTTGACGGCAGCTTCCCCTCTGCGGCATATTTTCGGCTCCAGGCCGCCAACACCTATCTGGCGGATTTTCACCCTTCGTCGTTCGCTCTCATCGATCTTACGGCGTACCACAGCCTGTATCTCGGCAAGCGGCATTTGAAGGACGAGATCAGCGAGTGTTTCCCTGATTCGCACGCTTTTCTCTATCGCGGGATCGTTTTTCTGTTTCTGCACGGTATGGCAGACTTCGACGGACTCTCCGCGCTGGCGGAGGAGTTCCAGCTAAAGGTGATCCTGTCGGAGGGGCTGAGCGGTCTATACGAGCTTCCGGCGCTCTACCGAACGGCACGCGAGGCGCTGGATCTGATGATGGATGACCGCTTCCACGGCGGCAATGTCTGCACCGTCGCACAGCTTCGCACGGCACTGCTGCTCAAGGGCACGGAGAAGCGACAGGATCTGATCTCTCAAGAGGTGCAGCGGCTCGCTGCCTACGACCGGGAAAAGGGTACGCAGTACTGCGAAACGCTTTACTGCTATCTCACATGCAGCCATTCGCTGAAGAAAATCTGCGATGCGCTTTTCACCCACCGCAACACCGTGCTCTACCGCATCCGAAAAATGCAGGAGGATTTTTCCATTCCGCTGGATGAGCCGCTTCTGTACGCCGATCTTCTCCTGAGCGTATCCATGGTTTTATTTCAGCAGAAAGGGCCGGACTTCTTCTACATTCGCCGAACGCAAAACCCGGGTGCAGCCGTTCCTAAGAACGGCTGCACCCGGGTTTTTCCGATTTTGCCGGTCCAGATTTATGCCACGAGGAATTTGTACTTTGCCACGCTGTAAAGCGGGACGAACGGCAGCAGGATGGGGACGCTCTTCACATACGCCTGATACTCCGGATCCGCGCCGTAGCTCTTGTTCTGGCGCAGCTCCAGACGGCGCGCACCGGAGAACATCACGAACACGATGCCGAGATACCCAAGCAGGGCGGGCAGCCACTGCCAGCCGCGCAGGATGTTTGCGCCCGAGACGAGCACGCCCGTCCAGAACAGCATCTCACCGAGATAGTTCGGGCAGCGGACGATACGGAAAAGGCCCGTATCGCAGAAGCGCTTCGGATTGATCTTTTTGAGCTTCTGCTTCTGGATGTCGGCGGCGGACTCAAAGCATACGCCGAAGAGCATGATGAGAGCGCCCACGATGCACCATGCATCCGTGCCGGCGCCGAGCGCGACGCGGTAAAACACCGGCGTCACCTGCAGCGCGTACAGCAGAGCGCACGTGATCCAGATCGCGCACTTCACACCGAAGGTCATGGACTTGCCGTCCTTGATCTCGGTTTTCATTTTGCTGTTGTAGGCCGAGCTTTTCACCTCGCGGTAGAGGAGATAGCCGCCCAGCCGGAAGCCGTAAAGGATGAGCAGCACGCAGCAGACGGCGGGGCCCGCCGTCAGATGACCGCCGTAGAGCGCGAGCAGCAATATACCGATGCCCGCGATCGAGAAGCCGTAGCCGAGCGAGATGAACCAGACATACTTTTTAAAGCCGATGGAGCTGATGAGCAGCGCCGCTGCGATCACCAGCCAGATCGTTTTGGGAAATACCATAATACAAAACCTTCTTTATGATCAGATTATGCCGCAGCAGCGGCTTCTTTTCCGGCCTTCCGGAGAAGAACGGCGGCGGCGAGGAACGTTCCCTGCCCGACGATATTCACGCCCTCGGCGATCCAGTTCATCGCCGCGGCGGAAAAGTCCCGCGAGGAGAGATAGCCCATGCAGAGGCTGCATACGAACGACACGACAAGCAGCACAATGATCCCGCGCTTCTTTGCCCGTACCGCGAGCGCGATGAGCCCCGCGTCGAGAAGTCCGAGACCGACGACCATGAGCGAGACGAAAAGCGCCGTGCCGCTGTATACCGCAGGAGCCGCGGCGACGCCGCAAACGGTCGTCTTTTTCGGCTTATAGAACAAAAACGCCGCCATCGCAAGTCCCGCGAGCAGGAAGCCAATAGACTGCACGGGGAAAAACACCTCGTTGAGCTTCGTAAAATCGCACACGCCGAGCGCGTACAGCAGCTTATACACCGCCTTGAGCGCCCCGGCGCAGAACACGTTGATCGTACCGGCGGCAAACAGGGCAAACTGGCCCTTGCCGAGCCGGGGGTACAACTCGCGCTGAAGCAAAATCGCGCCGATCAGAAAAAGAACGACCGGGACGAAGTCCGCCAGCGCCATCGGAACGGAAAACTCCATGATCTTTGCCCTCCCTTTTATCTCTCTTCCCTGCCAGGCAGTTCGCGCCGCCAGGCGGAGACGGTCATTTCTTACTTTTTCTTCTGCTTTTCCTTGGCGCGCTTGTCGTTGATGATCTTCATGTGCTCCTCGGTGACGAGCTCGACGCCGTTCTCCTTCGCCCAGTCCACGCAGCCCTTGAGTACGAGCGGCAGGAATACGCGGGGAACGTTCAGAATGGTCTTGAGCGCATCGTCGGTGAACTTGACCTTATCGTCGGCGCGGTCGGCGGCGTAGCGCACGGATTCGAGCGACGCCTCGCGGATGGGCAGAAGCTCCGCGCGCATACGGCGGTGGCGATGGAACCAGAAGTTCTTGCTGTCGCGGTAGCCGTAGTCGATGGGCAGCGGCGGGAAATCGCGGCTCTTCACGCCGGCGATGATCGCGTCGGAGTATTTCTTCTTCATTAGGATGCGGTCGATGCGCAGAATGAAGTGCGCTCCAAACTGGCTCGTGATGCCGTTGAAGTCGTGATACGGCGGCTCATAGCCGTGCAGCTCGCCGGGCTGGTCGCGGTCGGCGCCGTCCAGCTCGCGCATCCACGTGCATTCAAGGACCTGGATCGCGTCGGAGATCACCATCGGGCGCACATCGTCCGGGTTTTCCTCCATGATCTGGCTCTTCTCCAGCGGGAACTTGCAGTTGGGCATTTTGTCCTTCGGCTCGTCGCCCGGCCAGGAGAGCTTCACGGCCTCCTTGAAGTTCTTCGGGTCGTCGTTGATGAAGTTGATGGCGCACTTGCCGGTGCGGAGAATGTGCTGCGCGGTGTTGGAGGAATTGCGGCAGTTGAGGAGCATGGCGTAGTAGCCCTTGCCCGCCACATAGTACGGCGCGATCAGAGAATAGGGGCCGAGCGACGTAGAGCCGTCCTCGGCAAGGGTGCTGATAACAACGGTGGGCATCGGGTAGTACAGCGAGGTCTGGTAGAAGTTGTCCACGATCCGCAGGTTTTCAAAGCTGCTCATAAATGGGGTCCTCCTTATAATATAATTTATTTTTTGCTTACTTGATAAACAGCCGCTCCAGCAGCGTCCAGAGCTGCGGGAACGAAATGTCCGTACCGCTCCAGCTCAAAATGCTCTCGGCGGTAAATTCCGCGAGAAACGCGCTGTCCGGCACATCGGAAAAGCGGCGGCACGGCGCTTCGAGCAGCGCCGCGATCTGGGATCTGAGCTGCGCGTGGCGGCTTTGCAGCGCACCGGCGGCGGAAGAGCGCGCGCCCTCGTCCGAAAAGATGCTGCGGTTCTGCTCTTGAAAGGCGCGGACGGCATCAAAGACTTCCCCGGCCGCCTCTTTTGCGCTCCGCGCGGCGGCGGTCCTTTCCCCCGCCGCCGCGAGCGCCGCCTGCCAGTCGTGCAGAAGGCACGCGGCGAGCATCGCATCCTTGGAGGGGTAGTAGTTATAAAACGTGCCGACGGCAATGCCGCACTCTTTCGCAACGGCGCGCATCGTCACGGCGGCATAGCCCTGCTCGGCCACGAGACGGCGCGCCGCGGAGAGGATATTCTCTTCCAGATTGTCAATGATCTTCGGCATAACGCCCGCCTCCCGCCGGTTTTTATGATCGCGTTCATTTAACATCTGCATCATACGCGTTCTCCAGCGCTTTGTCAATAAAATGTTGAATAAAGTTTTGATTTTCTTTTTGTATGTCTTTACTGGATATCCCACTTATTGTATGACGGTAAAAAGAACTATCCCCGCCGTCCTGTCGGACGGCGGGGATAGTTTGAGCGTGTCAAAAAAGTATTTTTGCCACGCTCTCAAACGAGAGCCACTGCGTTGGGCTCCCGTTTGAAGGGGCTGCGGCTCGCCGCAGCGCACTCGCTGTGCGCCTGCGGCGCACAACTCGCACGTTTGCGAGCCGAAAAGTATTTTCTCCGACGCACATGTCGCCGGAGAAAATGATCAAGAATTTATTTGCGCCTGCGGGCGCAAACTCTGCGAGGCTTTTTCGACAATCTGGAACTATCCCCGCCGTCCTGTCGGACGGCGGGGATAGTTTCTAATTCCATATTATCGGTTCAGCGCCCGCAGGACTTCGTCATACTCCGGGATGCTCGAAATGCCGCCCGGCCTCGTTGCGGAAAGCCCCGCGGCGGCGCAGGCAAAGGAGACGATATCGCGCAGTTCTTCTTCCCCCAGCTCTTCGGGCGCAGCGCCGTATTGCAGCAGCTTCCACACCGCGCTCCCGCCGAAAATATCGCCCGCGCCGGTGGTGTCGGCGATCTTCAGCCCCGGCAGCGCCGGTTCCCGGCCCGCGGCGCGCGCATTTTGAAAATAACATCCGTCCGCGCCGCAGGTGACGAACACCAGCCTCACGAGGAAGGTGTTACAGATATGCTCCGCGCCCTCTTCCGGCTCCAGAGCGAAAAGGAACTTTACCTCTTCGTCGCTGATCTTCACCACGTCCGCCTGCCCCAGCCCCCAGAGAAGCTGCTCTTTGGCGAGCGCGAGATCCTTCCAGAGCGGCGGACGCAGATTCGGGTCATAGGTGACGAGCTTCCCCTTCGATCTCGCGTAGGCGACAGCCTGCCGCGTCGCGGAGCGCGCCGGTTCATCGGTCATCGACAGCGAGCCGAAGTGGAAGACCTTCGCCTCGTCGATGAGGGAAAGATCGAGCTCCGGGAACGAAAGGCACGTATCCGCGCCGGGCTTCCGGGCAAAGGCGAACTCACGCTCACCCCGCACGTCCAGCGTGACGAAGGCCAGCGTTGTGAATACGTCGGGCGCGGCGATCATGCCGCGCGTCTCAATGCCCGCGCGCCGCAGCGTTTCGAGCAGGAGATGCCCAAAGGTGTCGTCCCCCACCTTGCCCAGCATCGCGGTCTTTGCGCCGTACTTTGCCAGCGCCGCGAGAAAGTTTGCCGGGGCGCCGCCGGGATGCGCCGCCATTGTCGGGTATCCGTCCCCGTCGGTCGAAAGGCATGTAAAATCGATCAGCAGCTCGCCCAGCGCGGCAACGTCAAGCATATCTCCGCCTCCTGCTCATACGGCTTTTTATACGGTCTCCTGCCGGATGCCGCGGATGGCGCTGATGACCCAGTTTTGCGCCTTTTGCTGGATCACCGTGCCGCAGTACGGGCACCGCGCGCTCGCGTTCACATCGAGCGGCGCGCCGCAGCCCGGGCAGGTGATGCGCTTCGTTTCGCCGCTTTCGGTCTCGGTCTTCGTGCCGGTCGGACGCAGAAGATCCCACTCGTAGGTCATGTATTTTTCCTGGTCACGGCTGCCGCGGACGATTTGCTGCGTGCCGTCGTTCACGGTATAGTCCGTGATGCGCGTGCGCAGCCGGAGAAGGATGTGATCCTCGCCGCCGGTCTGGTGGAAGCCGAGCGGCGTCACATCCAGCACCGCGATGCGCTCGACAACGTTCGTCTCGCCGCGCTGCACATATCCCTGCAGCGAGCGCTCCATCTGCGTGAAGAGCGCATCGGTGAAGTACGGCCGCAGGGACTCGATGTTCTTCGCCGTCCAGGCGTTCTGCATCTGCACATAGAGATTCGACGCCTTCTCGCACAGCGCCGCCGCGTTGAAGACCGGATCGATCTTCGCATATTCGCCGATGGGCGTGAGCGCGGCGCGGTTGGCGCGGCTCTCGGCACGCTCGGCGCGCCGGGCATTCTTTCCAACGGACGAACCGCCCTTGCCCTTCTTGTCTTTTCCAAATACCTGCGCGACGATAATGATGATGACGATCACCGCGAGGATCGTCCAGAAATCGATCCCGTCGCCTCCGCCGCCGAAAATGAATATGTCTCCGCCGCCCGACCAGTCGCTGTCGGAATCGCCGGAGGACCAGTCGTCGTTATAATCGTAGCTGAAATCATAGTCCGAGCTGCCGGAAAAATCGCCGAAATCAGCAAGGGCCGTGACGTTCAGCACGACGAGCGCGCAGAGCAGCACGGCAAACAGAGTAAGAACTTTCTTCTTCAAGGCGGCATCCACTCCCTTATCTTTTTCCATGCGGGATTCCATGCGTGATATTTATTGTTAATTATATATTTTGCCGCCGTATATGGCAAGAGCGATTTCCCTCCCGCCGCGCGCCGAAGCGCAAACAGCCCCGTCCGGTACACCCGGACAGGGCTGCTCAACCTATCAAAGAAGTCTCGCAGAGTTTGCGCTCGCAGGCGCAAATAGAGTCTGAATCATTTTCTCCGGCGGCGTGTACGTCGGAGAAAATTCCTCTCGGCTCGCAAACGTGCGAGTTGTGCGCCACCGGCGCACAGCGAGTGCGCTGCGGCGAGCCGCAGTCTTTTCAAACGAGAGCCCAACGAAGTGGGTCTCGTTTGACATGCTCACATTTTCCCCTGCTTGCGCCGAAGGGAGAGGCAGTCGGCGATCATGGCGATAAACTCGCTGTTCGTCGGCTTGCCCTTAATGCCGGAAACGGTATAGCCAAAAAACTTTTGCAGCGTCTCCACATCCCCGCGGTCCCACGCGACTTCGATCGCGTGGCGGATGGCGCGTTCAACGCGGCTCGGCGTCGTGGAAAACTTCTTTGCGACCTCCGGATAGAGCACCTTCGTCACGGCGTTGATGGCGTCCATGTCGTTGATCGTAAGGATGATCGCTTCGCGCAGATACTGATAGCCCTTGATGTGCGCCGGGACGCCGATCTCGTGGATGATGTCGGTAACAACGCTCTCGAGCGAGGCGTTATCCGCCTTCGCCGCCGGCGCGGCTGCCGCCAGGCTCCGGCCGTCGGTGACGGGCATCGGCTTCTTGCCCGTCTGGGCGCTCTGGCGCAGACGCTGCATGAGCTCGGCAGTGTCACACGGCTTGGACATGAAATACGCCGCGCCGAGATCCGCGCACTCGGCGACGACATGCGCATTGACGAACCCGGTGAGAATGAGCACCGGCGGTGCCGACTCCTTTTCGGAGAGCTTGCGCAGCACACCCATTCCGTCGAGCCGTGGCTGTACCAGCTCCAGCAGCACAACGTCCGGATGTAGCGCTTCGATCTTTGCGAGCGCGTCCGATCCGTCGGAGGATGTACCCACCGCTTCCATGTCCGCCTCGTGCGAAAGCAGGTTCTTCATCAACAGCTGAAAATCCTCGTTCGGGTCGGCGATCAGCACTCGGATTTTAGTTTCCATAACTTTGCCTCCATAATTATGAACTGCAAGCAGTTTGCTGATGTTTTTTTGTGCTTGGCTACATTGCTTGACTAATTTAGCATAAACATCCCGGAATATGGAGGGAAAATTCGTCGAAATTATCTCAATTTTTCTTCGTTATGATCTTGCGCGATTCGACGCGAGGTTGCACGGATTTACATAATATCGTATCAAATCCGGCAAGACGCCGTCGAATCGCTTTTCGCATTTTTCGCCGGCGTCCGCAAGGGGCCGTCCGCCGCGGTCAGGCGGCGGATCTTGTGCGCCCTTCTTTGAGCATATTCTCCATGGAAATGCCGTATCCTTTGGTGGGGTCGTTCACGAGCACGTGCGTGACCGCGCCGACGATCTTTCCGTTTTGCAGAATGGGCGAGCCGCTCATCCCCTGCACGATGCCGCCGGTCACGGCGAGAAGGTCGCCGTCCGTGATCGTGAGCGTGAGCTTCCCGCCGTCGCCGCTGCGCGCGATGCGCGTGATCACGGCATCATACGAACGCACACCGCCGGTACTGACGGTGGAGAGGATCGTCGCCTCGCCGAGACGGATCTCGCTCTCTGCGGCGACCGGCATGGTCGGGAGCGTGCCGAGCGGCGTTCGGCTCGTTCCGAAAATGCCGCGGACCGTGTTCTCCTCGATCGAGCCGATCGGCGCGGCGCTGCTCGCGCCGCCGCACAGTTCACCTGGCGCGCCGCGCTCGCCCATGACGACGCCGGTGACGTCCGCCCGGTAGATCTCCCCGCCGGAGGCGCTCATCAGCTCGCCGGTCTCCGGCAGACCGACGCCGTGACCAAGCGCGCCGTATTCCCCGGTAGCCGGGTCATAAAACGTTACGGTACCGAGCCCGCGCACCGCGTCGCGCAGCCAGAGCCCGATCTGATACGTTCCGCCGCTGCCGAGCCTCGGCGTAACGGCAAATGTTTTTGCCTCGCCGCCTCGCTCGACGGAGAGCGTCACACACTCACCCGAAAAATCCGCTGCGCGGCGCAGAAAGTCTTCGGCGTTTGTTACGCGCTCGCCGTTTACCGCAACGATCTTATCGCCCGCCTGCACGCCCGCCTCCCCTGCCGGACAGCACGTACCGTTTTCCGAAGCAATATCGGCAAGCGCGGACACCACCACGCCGTCGCACCGCAGCGATATCGCCACCGCCTCGCCGACCGGCACGAGCACGTCGCCCGGCTCCGCGGCGAGCGCCGCAGTCGTCAGCGTCAGCGCCGCGGCGAGCAGGGCGAATACTTCTTTTATCTTTCTCATAGGACTGCCACCCTTATCCTTCCCATGTCTTTGCATGTTTCGCGCCGCAAACGGCTTCTTTGCAGCGGCGTATTCAGTATGTCTGCCGAGAAGGAAAAGAACCGCGAGAAATTTGTCCTCTGTTTCCATGTTTCGCGTTTTCCTGCTTTGAGCGTGTCAAAAAAAGGATTTTTGCCACGCTCTCAAACGAGACCCACTGCGTTGGGCTCTCGTTTGAAGGGGCTGCGGCTCGCCGCAGCGCACTCGCTGTGCGCCTGCGGCGCACAACTCGCACGTTTGCGAGCCGAAAAGTATTTTCTCCGACGCACATGTCGCCGGAGAAAATGATCCGAACTTTATTTGCGCCTCCGGGCGCAAACTCTGCGAGGCTTTTTCGACAGACTATTTTTAATATGGTATCCTTCCGTTTTGCTCTCATGCCTGCCAAAATTTTTTCATCGTGAGGAAATGTCATGCAAATTTTGAAAACCGGCTCCACGGGCGCGGAGGTCGCGCTTTTGCAGCTGTCGCTCCGCCGCGCGCAGTACGGCGGCCCCGCGTCCGACGGCGTTTTCGGCGGCGCGACGAAAAGCGCGCTGCAAACCTTCCAGCGCTCGCACGGTCTGACGCCGGACGGCATATTCGGTGCGGAGACCGAACGCGCGCTCGCGCCCTGGCTGCGCGGGTACGCCGTGCATACGGTCCGGCCCGGCGATACGCTCTTCTCGCTCGCCGAGCGGTACGACGCCTCGCTCGCCGCGATCGAAACGGCAAACCCGGCGCTCGACCCGTTCGCGCTGCGGCCCGGGCAGCGGATCACCGTACCGCTGCCGTTCTCCGTCGTGCCGACGGATATCCCGTGGTGCAGCGCGCTCATGAGTTACGCCGTGGACGGACTGACGCACCGGTATCCGCAGCTTCGCGCCGAGAGCATCGGGCGCAGCGTCCTCTCCCGCCCGATCTGGGCGCTCACGGCGGGCGACGGGCTGCGCCGCGTGCTCTACAGCGCCGCGCACCATGCGAACGAGTGGATCACGACGCCGCTTTTGATGAAATATCTTGAAACGCTGCTCCGCGCGGCCGCCGCGGGCGAGACCGTGTTCGGCTACCCGGCGGAGGATATCCTCTTCCGCGCCTCTCTCACGCTCGTGCCGCTCGTCGATCCGGACGGCGTCGATCTCGTGGCGGGCGCGCTGCCGGAGAGCGAAGCGAAGGAGCAGACCTCGGCCATCGCCGCGGAGTTCCCCGCGATCCCCTATCCGGACGGCTGGAAGGCGAACATTGCGGGCGTCGATCTCAATTTACAGTACCCCGCCGGGTGGGACACGGCCCGCGCGATCAAGTTCGCGCAGGGCTACGACCGCCCCGCCCCGCGCGACTTTGTCGGCGAAGCGCCGCTCACGGCGCCCGAGAGCGCCGCGCTCGCCGCGTTTACCGAAGCGCTCGACCCTGCGCTCGTGCTCGCATACCATACACAGGGAAACGTCATTTACTGGAAGTACTTAAATTTTGAGCCGGAGGGCAGCCGCGCTCTCGCCGAGCGGTTCGCCGCCGTGAGCGGCTACGCCTACGAGGACACGCCCTACGCCTCCGGCTTTGCCGGGTATAAGGACTGGTTCATTCAGAATTTTGACCGCCCCGGCTACACGATCGAGTGCGGCCTCGGCGAAAATCCGCTCCCGCTCTCGCAGTTTGAAAGCATCTGGAGCGCCAACCTCGGCATCCTCACCCTCGCCGCGCTGGGGATATAAAAATCGTCAAACAAATCCCGCTCCGTAGAAAATCCCGCTGCCTCGCGGCAGCGGGATTGCTTTATACATTCAGTTCCTCAGCGAGTGGAGCGGGGCGGGGATGCGGCCGCCGCGGGCGATAAACTCCGCGCTCGACGCCGCGTGGACCGGCATGACCGGCGCTTCGCCGAAAAGCCCGCCGATCTCGACCGTGTCGCCCACGGTCTTGCCCGGCGCGGGGATGAGCCGGACGGCGGTGGTCTTATTGTTGATCATGCCGATGGCGGCCTCGTCCGCGAGAATGGCGGAGAGTGTTTCGGCGCTCGTATCGCCCGGCACGGCGATCATATCAAGTCCCACGGAGCACACGCACGTCATCGCTTCGAGCTTATCGAGCGTGAGCGTTCCCTCGCGCGCCGCGGCGATCATGCCCTCGTCCTCCGAGACCGGGATGAACGCGCCGGAAAGCCCGCCGACGTGTCCGGATGCCATCACGCCGCCCTTTTTCACCGCGTCATTCAGCAGGGCGAGCGCGGCGGTCGTGCCGTGGGTGCCGCAGACCTCCAGTCCCATCGTCTCGAGAATGCGCGCGACGCTGTCGCCCACCGCCGGGGTCGGCGCGAGCGAGAGATCAACGATGCCGAACGGCACGCCGAGCCGCCGGGACGCCTCCCGCGCGACGAGCTGCCCCATGCGCGTCACCTTGAACGCCGTGCGCTTGATCGTCTCGGCCACAACGTCAAAGCTCTCGCCCTTGCACTCCTGCAGCGCCTGATAGACGACGCCGGGGCCGGAAACGCCGACGTTCACCGCGCTTTCGGCCTCGCCCGCGCCGTGGAACGCGCCCGCCATGAACGGGTTATCTTCGACCGCGTTGCAGAAAACGACGAGCTTGGAGCACGCGAGACCGTCCGTATCGGCGGTGAGCGCGGCGCACTTTTTGATGACGCGGCCCATCTCCGCCACGGCGTCCATGTTGATGCCCGCGCGCGTCGAGCCGACGTTCACGCTCGCGCAAACGCGCTCGGTGCGCGCAAGCGCCTCAGGAATGGAGGCGATGAGACTGTGATCGCCTTTCGTGAAGCCCTTCTGCACGAGCGCGGAAAAGCCGCCGATGTAGTTCACGCCGACTTCGCGCGCGGCGCGGTCCATCGCCTCGGCAACGGGGACAAGGTCGTCCCCGCAGCCGCCCGCGATGAGCGCCACGGGCGTGACGGACACGCGCTTATTCACAATGGGGATGCCGAATTCGCGCTCGATGGCCTCGCCCACGGGGACAAGGTCGTGCGCCTCGCGGCAGATCTTTTCATAGACCTTATCGGCGGTCCTCTTTATGTCGCCGGTGGCGCAGTCGAGGAGGCTCAGCCCCAACGTGATCGTGCGCACATCGAGATGCTCCTGCTCGATCATCCGGATGGTTTGGACGATCTCGTCGGTATTGAGGAAATAGCTCATGGTATCCTCCTTAGATCCGGTGCATGGCGTCGAAAATGTCCTGCCGCTGCACGTGCACCGCGAGCCCGCGCTCCTCGCCGACGGAGCGGAGATGCTGCGAGAGCTTATCAAACGGCATTTCGCACTCGGCAAGATCGACGAGCATGATCATTGTGAAGTAGCCCTGCATGAGCGTCTGGCTGATGTCGAGAATGTTGATGTTCTGCTCGGCGAGCGCGGCGGTGATGTACGCGGTGATGCCCTTGGCGTCGCGCGCAAATACGGATACGATGGCTTTCATGGGCGTTCCCCTTCTCTTTAAATGAATAAAAAGTATTATACACGGTTTTTGCAATTTTTCAATGTCCGTCCTGCATGGAAATTGCACTTGCTTTTTTCCGCTGCGGGTGATATGATTTGCACGCCGAAAACAAATGCTTTTCACGGAGGGACATATATGGCAAACCGAAATCTCCCCACCTACTATCTGGTGGAGGCGGACATGCTGCCGGAGATCTTTCTCAAGGTCATGGAAGCGAAGGAGCTTCTGCAGACCGGCGAGTGCGGCACGGTCGGCGACGCGGTCAACCGCGTTGGCATCAGCCGGAGCGCATTTTATAAGTATAAGGACTCGATCACGGCGTTTCAGGACCTGCGCCACGGTCACATTCTGACGTTCCAGGTGATGCTGCGCGACCAAACGGGGCTGCTCTCGGCGGTGCTGAGCGTATTCGCCCAGTGCGGCGCGAACATCCTCACGATCAATCAGAGCATTCCGGTAAGCGGCTGCGCCACGATCACCATCAGCGCCGAGACCGCCGGGATGAGCGAGAGCATGGAAACGCTTATGAACCGTCTCGTCGCCGCCGACGGGGTCATCCGGGCTGAAATTCTCGCAGGCTGACGCTTCAAACAAACCCCACCCCTCAGGACAGGCAATCGCCTGTCCTTTTTTCTTTGTGCCCACGTCCGGCAATGCGGAATACAATGGAGTGTCAAATCCCATTTTGCCATTCCGGAGGTTTTATCGATATGCTGATCGTGGAAAAATTCGGCGGAAGCTCGCTCGCCGGGGTCGAGCGCGTCCGCTGCGCGGCGCGCCTCATCGCCGACACGGTGCGCGCCGGGCACTCCGTCGCGGCGGTGCTCTCGGCGCAGGGGAAAACGACAGACGCACTTTTGTCCACTGCCGCGCACTACAGCCCCAACCCGTCGAAGCGCGAACTCGACATGCTGCTCGCCACCGGCGAGCAGGCAAGCGTTGCGCTCATGGCGATGACGCTCGAGGAGATGGGCGTTCCCGCCGTATCGCTCACCGGCTGGCAGGCGGGCGTCGGCACGGACGAGACATACGGCGGCGCACACATCCGACGTCTCTCGACGGAGCGCGTGCGCCGCGAGCTGGGCGAGGGAAAGGTCGTCCTCATCGCCGGATTCCAGGGCGTCAGCCCCGGAAACGACATCACGACGCTCGGGCGCGGCGGCTCGGACACGACCGCCGTGGCCGTGGCCGCGGCGCTGCGCGCGGACGAGTGCCGCATCTATACCGACGTGGAGGGCGTATTCACCGCCGATCCCCGGCTCATCCCGGAGGCGCGGCGGCTCCCCGCCGTGGACAGTGAGGAAATGCTCCGGCTCGCCTCGCTCGGCTCGCAGGTGCTCCACGAGCGAAGCGCGGCGCTCGCTCTGCGCTTCGGCGTACCGCTCACGGTGCTCTCCAGTCTCGTCTCCGCGCCCGGCACCGTGATCCGGCCTCTGCCGCTGCCGGAGGACGAAGGCCGTCTCACCGCCGTGACGCGCTCCGGCGCGCTCGTCTCGCTCGTCGGCACGCATCTGCACACGTTCGATTCTCTCCCGGAACGTGCTGTCGCGGCGCTGCGGGAGGCGGGGCTCTCCCCGGACGCCGCGCTGCTCACCGACGGGCGTCTCACTGTGCATGTTCCGGAGGAACAGATCCTTGACACGCTCCGCTGTCTGCACGCCGCGTTTCTGGAAGCAAAAGATCATTCTTAATTCCGATGTTACCATCGGATTTCTTGACGAAATAACGCAAACATGCTACCCTCTTGGGGATAACATCTCCGGGAGGGAGTTTTTATGATCTATCTCGACAACGCCGCCACATCGCTCCGCCGGCCGGAGTGCGTGGTGCGCGCGGTGAGCGAGGCGCTGTGCTCGCTGGGCAACGTCGGCCGCGGCGCGAGCGAGAGCGCGCTTTCCGCCGCACGCGTCGTGTACGGCGCGCGCGAAAAGCTCTGCGCCTTTTTCGGCGGGGCGGATCCCTCGCATGTCTGCTTCACGCAGAACTCGACCGAGGCGCTCAACACCGCCATTTTCGGGCTGCTTCGGCCCGGCGATCACGTGATATCGACCGATCTCGAGCACAACAGCGTGCTGCGCCCGCTCTACCGGCTGGAAAAAGAGGGCGTGGAGACGACGTTCCTTCGCGCCGACGCGCGCGGCTGCATCGATTACGCCGATCTCCCCCGCGCGCTGCGGCCCAACACCCGCGCGATCGTCTGCACGCACGCCTCCAATCTCACCGGCAACGCGCTGGACGTATCGCTCATCGGCGCTTTTGCGCGCGGGCACGGCCTTTTGTTCATTCTCGACGCCTCGCAGACGGCGGGCAGCTTTGACCTGAACGCGCAGCGCGACGGCATTTCCGTTCTCTGCTTCACCGGGCACAAGGGCATGATGGGGCCGCAGGGTACCGGCGGACTCGTCGCCGCGCCCGGCGTGGAGATCCGCCCGCTCAAGACCGGCGGCACGGGCGTGCAGTCCTACCGGCGCGAACAGCCGGAGGAATACCCTACGCGGCTCGAGAGCGGCACGCTCAACGGCCACGGCATCGCCGGGCTGTCCGCGGCGGTGGATTTCCTCTGCGAGATCACCCCCGCCGCCATCCACGCGCATGAGACGGCGCTTATGAGCGCATTTTATAATAAGGTATCCGCCCTGCCGGGCGTCACGGTGTACGGCGACTTTACGCAAAACCGCGCGCCGATCGTCACGCTGAACATCGGCGGCATGGATTCCGGCGAGGTGGCGGAAATTCTTTCGGACGATTACGGCATTGCCGTGCGCTCCGGCGCGCACTGCGCGCCGCGGATGCACGAGGCGCTCGGGACCGTGGCGCAGGGCGCGGTGCGCTTTTCGTTCGGCTGGTTCAATACAATGGAGGAAGCGGAACAGGCGGCGGACGCCGTCCGCGATATTACCCTATGAGAGTACGCGAAAAGAAAGAATACGTGATCTTCACGTTCCACACGACCGCCGCTGCGATGGCGACGGAAAAGCTCTGCCAGGAGCGAAACATTCCCGGACGGCTCATCCCCGCGCCGCGGAGCATCACCGCCGACTGCGGCATCGCGTGGGCCGCGCCGCCGGAGGAACGCGCTCGTATCGAAAACGAGCCGGGGCTTCCCGAGATCGCGGGCGTATACCTGCGCGAGCTTTAAAAGGAGAGAACCATGCAGACACTCAATCTCAAACAGCTGGAAGCCTTCTGCGCGGTAGTCGAGCGCGGCAGCTTCACCGCCGCGGCGGAGGCGCTTTATCTCGCGCAGTCCACCGTGAGCGGCCACATCCTCTCGCTCGAAAAGGACATCGGCGTGCCGCTGCTCGTCCGCTCCGGCAAACGGCGCATCACGCTCACCGAGGAGGGGCGGCGCGTATACGACCACGCACACACCATTCTCCAGAGCTGCAACGAGCTCTCCCGCGAGCTGGAAGAGCAGACCTCCCGCGAGGTATCGCTCGCAGCGTCGTCCATCCCGATGCAGTATATCCTTCCCCAGCTCATCAGCGAGTTTCACCGGGAAAACCCGGATTTCCGCTTTCTGCTCCACAGCGGCGACAGCGCCGCCGTCCACGCCGCCGTATTGCAGGGCGAAACGCACATCGGCTTCGTCGGCGCGGTGATGAACGCGCGCGAGCTTACCTACGACTGCATCGCCACCGACCCGCTCGTGCTCGTCGCGCCCGACACGCCGCGCTACCACGCCATGTTCGACGCCGGAGAGACGGGTAACGCGCTGCTCTCGGAGCCCCTCATTTTCCGCGAGGGCGGCTCCGGCACGCAGCTCGCCGGACAGAAATTCTTTACCGAAAACGGCATCGACTCCGGCTCTCTCAACATCGTTGCACGCATCGACAACAGCGAGGCTGTGCTGCGCGCCGCGGCGTGCGGGCTCGGCTGCGCCGTCGTCTCCGGTCTTGCCGCGGGCGCGACGAAGGAGCTTTTGTCCTTCCCGCTCGTCGGGAAAAATAACGAGCGCGAGATCTACATGATCCGCTCCCGCGACCGCCGCCCGACAAAGTCCGCGCGCGCGTTCATCGACTTTCTGCTCGACCGCCGGACACTGCGCTGACCGAATTTTTCATCTATTTTTCCGATAGAACGCTAAGCAACATCCGATTTACCGTTTGGCATTTTCCAGTGGCACGCCGTATAATGAAGTTGTTAAAGCCACAGTTTTGAGAGAGAGGGAAAAATTGTGAAAAACAACTGGCTGAAAAATAACTGGCTGATCCTCGTCACCGGACTTGTGATCGGTCTCGCGGCGCTGGTTTTGGGCGCGCACGGCAACCCCGGCAATATGGGCTTCTGCATCGCCTGCTTCCTGCGCGACACGACCGGCGCTCTCGGCCTGCACAGTGCGGAGGTCGTGCAGTACTTCCGTCCGGAGATCGTCGGCATCCTGCTCGGCTCGCTCATCGCGGCGGTCGCAGCGAAGGAATTCAAAGGCCGCGGCGGTTCTTCCCCGATGATCCGCTTCATTCTCGGCGCGTTCGTTATGGTCGGCGCGCTGATGTTCCTCGGCTGCCCGCTGCGCATGGTCATCCGCATCGGCGGCGGCGACTGGAACGCTCTTGTCGGTCTTGTCGGCTTCATCGCGGGCATTTTCGTGGGTGTCGTGTTCCTAAAGAAGGGCTTCACGCTCGGCCGCAGCTATAAGCAGACGCTCGCCGAAGGTGCCGCCTTCCCGGTCGTTTACGCGCTGCTGTTCGTGCTCTGGCTCGCCGCCCCGGCGCTCTTCAAGTTCTCCGAAAAAGGTCCCGGCAGCATGCATGCCGCGTGGGGTCTCGCGCTCGTCGCGGGTCTCGTCGTCGGTGCGCTCTGCCAGCGCAGCCGTATGTGCATGGTCGGCGGCATCCGCAACGCCGTCATGTTCAAGGACTTCGGCCTCGTCGCCGGCTTCGTGACGATCATCCTCACGGTGCTCGTCGGCAACCTCATTCTCGGCAAGTTCAACCCCGGCTTCACCGGCCAGCCCGTTGCGCACAGCGACGGAGTCTGGAACTTCCTCGGCACCGCTCTCATGGGCTGGGGCTGCGTCCTGCTCGGCGGCTGCCCGCTGCGTCAGCTCATTCTCGCCGGTCAGGGCGAGAGCGACAGCGCCGTCACCGTTCTCGGCATGATGTGCGGCGCGGCGTTCTGCCACAACCTAAAGCTCGCCTCTTCTGCCGACGGTCCGACCGGTAACGGCAAGATCGCGGTGATCGTGGGCTTCGTCGTGGTGCTCGCGGTCTCGCTGCTCTTCACGAAGAAAGCGGAGGAATAAGCCCATGAAAACCGTTGATGCGAGAGGCTTTTCCTGTCCCCAGCCGGTCATCATGGCGCAGAAAGCGATCAAGACGGATGCTCCCAGCGAGCTGGAGGTCCTTGTCGATAACAAGTGCGCCGTGGAAAACGTCACGCGTTTCGGCGAAAGCCAGGGCTATACCGTGACCGCAGCCGATAACGGCGATGACGACTTCACCGTTACGCTGCGCAAATAACCTTACCCCCTTTTACGGCTCTCCCGCCTTCACGGTGGGAGAGCCGTTTTATCTGCCAGATCCTGCCAATCGCCGCCAAAACTTGACCGTTTCGGCAAAGTCTGATAGAATAACATGAAATTCCCGTGAGTGATAAGGAGGCTATACCATGCCCCGAGATTATCAGGAATACGAAGACGATTACCAGGAGGAAACCTTCCGCAACCCGCTCAAGCCGTTTCTGATCGCGCTTGTCGTGCTTCTTCTTCTGTTTGCCGTTATCATCGGGCTGCTTTTTACGCGTCTGCAAAGCGCGAACACCCGCACGGAAACGCTCTCGCAGGAGCTGACGGCGGCGCGGCAGCAGCTTGACGATCTTCGTGCCCAGCAGGCCGAGGCGACCGACGCGCCGACGCCGGAGCCCGCCGCAACGCCCACTCCTACCCCGGAACCGACGCCGGAGCCCACCGCCACGCCCGAACCGACCCCGGAGCCGACACCCACGCCCGCGCCGCTTCTGCGCGACACGGTCACGGACGAAATGCTCGGCTACGTTTACCGCCCGGCAGACGAGTTCTGGTATGATGAAGCGAAGAGCGCCGCAGTCGTGCCGTTCATGCTCGCCGTGCACTACGGTCCCGGCATGGACTGGGGCGAGAACATGGCGCTCAACATGGGCGATACCGTCGAGCTGCTCGCCAAGCAGAACGGCTGGGTGCTCCTGCGCACCGCCGACGGCCGCTACGGCTGGGCCGCGGGCGAGCTGCTGCGCGAAACGGCCGAAGCCCCTGCGTCGACCGCAACGCCCGCAGCTCCGACCAATTCAGCTGCCACTGCCGATCCGGCGGCCCCGGTCGCTCCTGCGACGGCGGCGCCCACTCCCACACCGGATTATACCGAAGTCTCCAACCCCGACCTTCAATAATGACCCATACGCAAACTGCCTCTCCCCGCGATATGCGGAGAGAGGCAGTTTGCTTTATTACGGGTGAAGCCCGGGGAGCGGCAGATCAGTCCCGGCGGTCGAGGATACGGTATACGAGTTCCATATCCAGTCCCTCACGGACGACCTGCGCGAGCTTGTCGTACTGCTCTTCGCGGTACGCCGCGGGGTCGAACGAGCCGAGGATGGACGGGTTCAGCCCCTTTTTCCGGCAGAGCGCGCCGAGCACGGCGTCGGCTGCGCCGGGAGCGTCGAAGATGCCGTGGACATAGCTGCCGTACACATTCCCGCCGCCGGTGACGACGCTTCGCGCCGCCCGGCTGCGTCCCATGTGGATCTCGTATCCTTCGTAGGAAAGCCCGTTCAGGCAGTCCAGTTCGCCCTCTATGCCGGAGAGCGTACCGCGCGTCTGCGTCTGCACCTTTTCGCCCCGAAAAACGGTGTCCATATCGAGAAGGCCCATACCGGCGATGTCCGTGATGCCGGCGGTCTCGACCTGTTCGGGATCGGAAATGCTCCGGCCAAGCATCTGGTATCCGCCGCAGATGCCGAAAACGAGTGTCCCGGCGGCCGCGGCCTTCAGGATCGCCGCTTCCAGCCCGCTCTCGCGCAGCCATTTGAGATCGGCGATCGTGCTCTTCGTGCCGGGCAGGACGATCATATCCGATGCTCCCAGCTCGGCAGCGCGCTCAATATACCGCACGGACACGTTTTCGTACCGCTCAAATGGGCTCACGTCCGTAAAATTCGAGATGCGCGGCAGGCGGACGACGGCGATATCGACCGCCCGGCGCTCGCTGCCGCGCGCAAAGCGCGTCGAGAGGCTGTCCTCGTCGTCAATGTCCAGATGCACATACGGCACGACGCCCGCCACCGGCACGCCGCACAGCTCCTCAAGCGTTTTGAGTCCGGGTTCGAGGATCTTTCTGTCGCCGCGGAATTTGTTGACGATCGTGCCGCGGATGCGCGCACGCTCGTCCGGCTCGAGAAGCGCCACGGTGCCGTAGAGCTGCGCGAACACGCCGCCGCGGTCAATGTCGCCGACGAGGAGCACCGGCGCGTCCACGAGCTTCGCAAGACCCATGTTCACAATGTCTTCCTGCCGGAGGTTGATCTCCGCAGGGCTGCCTGCGCCCTCGATGACGATGACGTCATACTCCGCAGCGAGCGAGTTGTAGGCCTCCATCACCGCGGGGATGTACTCGCGCTTGCGGCGGTAATACTCCATCGCGTTCATGTTGCCCTGCACGGCGCCGTTGACGATCACCTGGCTGCCGACGTCGGTCGTCGGCTTGAGAAGGATGGGGTTCATGCGCACATCCGGCGCAATGCCCGCCGCCTCCGCCTGCACGACCTGCGCCCGGCCCATCTCGCCGCCCGCGGCGGTAATGAAGGAGTTGAGCGCCATATTCTGGCTTTTGAACGGCGCAACGCGGTAGCCGTCCTGCCGGAATATGCGGCACAGACCGGCGCAGAGGATACTCTTGCCTGCGTTGGACATCGTGCCCTGGATCATAATGTTTTTCGCCATTATCCGATCTCCCGGATCGTCTGGATGAGCGCTTCGTTTTCCCCGTGCGTGCGCACCGCGGCGCGGTACCAGCCGGAGCAGAGCCCCCGGTAATTCTCGCAGTTCCGGATCAGAACGCCTTTTTCACGCAGCGCGCCGTCCAGCCCGGGCGCGGCGCGGAACAGCAGAAAATTGGCGTCCGAGGGGATGACGCGATAACCGAGCGCGGCGAGCTCTTCCGCGACCCAGGCGCGTTCCTTCTGCACGAGCGCGCGCGTCTTTTCAAGAAACCCCGTTTCCCGCAGCGCCGCGACGCCCGCCGCCTGCGCAAGCGACGAGACATTCCACGGCGGCGCGGCGGCGGACATATCGCGCAGCACGTCCGCGTCGGCGCAGAGACCGTAGCCGAGCCGGACGCCCGCCATGCCGCAGCTTTTCGTGAACGCCTTGAGAATAAAGAGCTGCGGATACCGCGAGAGGAACGGCTTCAGGCTCTTCCCGCCGGACGTGAGATCGAGAAAGCACTCGTCCGCAAAGACGAACGTTTCCTGCTCGCTGCACACGGCGAGGATCTCTTCGAGCAGCTCCGGCGCGGCGAGCCGCCCGGTGGGGTTGTTCGGATTGCAGAGGAAGAATACCGCCGGTCTCGTCTCGCGGAGGAAATCAAGGATCCCGGCGTCGGGCGCGAAGTCCTTCTCCTCCGAGAGCGTATAGCGCGCCACGGGGCAGCCCCGGCGCGCGACCGAGAGCGCGTATTCCGAAAACGTCGGCGCGAGCTCCGCCACAGAGCCTGGGCGGAAGGCGCCGGCAAAGGTATAGATCAGCTCGGATGCGCCGTTGCCGCAGATAACATACTCCTCCGGCACGTCCTCGGCTTTTGCGATCGCGGCGCGGAGCGTGCGGCAGTAGGGGTCGGGATAACGGTCCACGCTGTCCAGCGCGCGCTCCATCGTCTCGCGCACGCTCTCCGGCGTGCCGAGCGGGTTGATGTTGGCGGAAAAGTCGAGCCGGATGTTCCCGGCGTAAATGTCTCCGCCATGCGGGTTTTTCGTGTCGTACAGCATGATCTCACCTCATCAGAAGAAATCTTATCCCCCCGGACAGAAGGAGCGACAGCGCTGCCGCGACGTAGAGCAGCCGTCCGGCGCGGGGGATATCCTCGTATTCGATCTCGCGCTGCGCATCGCCGATGTACGGCTTTTTGTGCAGCACGCCATGGTAATACGCGTCGCCCGCGAGACGCACGCCGAGCAGCCCCGCGCACACGGACTCCGTCTGCGCAGAGTTGGGGCTGGCGTGATTGCGGCGGTCGCGCCGCCAGATCTTCCAGCCGCTTTTCGCATCCATACCGAGCAGCGCGCCCGCCGCGAGCATCAGAAGCGCCGAAAGGCGCGCGGGGATATAGTTCAGCACGTCGTCCATTTTCGCAGGGACAAGGCCGATGTTCTTATACGGCATCTCCACATAGCCGAGCATGGAGTCCATGGTGTTGGCAGCCTTGTAGAAAAAGCCGAGCGGCGCGCCGCCGAGCGCGAGGAAAAGCATCGGCGCAATGACGCCGTCCGAGGCATTTTCCGCCACGGTCTCTACGGCGGCGCGGGCAACGGCCTTATCGTCCAGCTCCGCGGTATCGCGCCCGACGATCATCGAAACGGCGCGGCGGTAGTTCTCCGGCACGCCTTCTTTCAGGGCGGCATAGACCTTCATGCTCTCGTCGCGGAGGGCCTTGGTTGCGAGGATCTGCCAACACATGATGCTCTCAAGGATAAGCCCCGCCGCCGGATGGAGCCGGTACGCCGCGTGCAGAAGCAGCGCCGGAACAGCTGTCGAAATTCCCGCCACAACGATCCACAGCACGCCCCCGGCGAGGTTCTCGCCGCGGACGGTTTTGGGGAATATCCGCCGCACGAGCTTTTCGACCGCCGAGATCAGCTTCCCGATCCACACGACCGGGTGCGGGATGCCGTGCGGGTCGCCGAGCAGAAGATCAATGAAAAAGCCGAGCAAAAGCGCAGTCAGATGGTACATTGGTTTTCTCCCTACATAGTAGCAACTAGGGCACGCGGCGGTCAGAAGCCGAAATATGCCAGGCGCTCCGCCGCGCTCACGCCGAGAACGGCGCAGAGATTTTGAACGCTGTAGGCGGCATACCCGTCGGCGATGTTGGCGCGCAGCGCGTCCACGCCGCGGTGAGCATCTGAATGCTTTTTTTCATAGGGATTCTTTCGTTTCGCGGCAGAGCGTGCCGAGCTGGTAAAAGGCGACCGCGCTCGCCGCAGCCACGTTCAGACTGTCCACGCCGTGCGACATCGGGATGCGCACGGTATAGTCGCAGTTGGCGATGGTATCGTCTGCGAGCCCGTCGCCCTCCGTGCCGAGACAGAGCGCGAGCTTTTCGACCCTTGCAAGGCGCGGATCGGCGATGCTCAAGCTGTCCTCCCGCAGCGCGAGCGCCGCGGTTTCAAAGCCGAGCGCGTGCAGCGTATCCTGCCAGCTCTCCCCCGCCGGGAGATACGTCCACGGCACCTGAAAGACCGTGCCCATGCTCACGCGCGCGGCGCGGCGGTACAGCGGGTCGCTTCCGGCCTCGGTGAGCAGCACGGCGTCCATGCCGAGCGCCGCCGCGCTGCGGAAGATCGCGCCGATGTTCGTCGGGTTCATCACGTTTTCCAGCACCGCGACGCGCGATGCGTCCCGGCAAAGTTCCCCGACCGGCGGCAGCGCCCGGCGGCGCATGCAGCAGAGCATGCCGCGCGTCAGGTGAAACCCCGTGAGATTCACGAGCACGCTGTCCGGGGCGGTGAACACCGGTACCTCCGCGCCGAGACGCGAGAGGATCTCCGCACCCGCGCTGTTTTCGTGCCGCGCCTCCATGAGAACCGACACCGGCTCATACCCGGCGTCGAGCGCCCGGCCGATGACGAGCGGGCTCTCGGCGATGAACATCGCGTTTGCGGGATCGGCGCGGTTAATGAGCTGGTTTTCCGTCAGCCGGGCGTAAACGTCCAGCGCCGGGGACGAGAAATCCGTAATTTCGACAATTTTCGACATATTCTCTTATCCCCGGAAAAAGAGCAGCCACGTGCCGAGCGCGATATGGACGAGCAGGAAGAGCGGCACGAGGATCAGAAACTTCTTATGCTTTGTTTTGTGATGCAGGCTTGCCATGCCGAGCCACTCGCCCAGACTTCCGCCGAGCGCCGCGATCAGAAGCAGCGCCGCTTCCGGAATGCGCCGTGCCTTTCGCATGGCGTTTGTCTTGTCCACCGCCATGAGGATGTACGCCGCCGCGTTCATTCCGAGCAGATACGCGAACAGGAGAATGTTTTTTGTTTCCATGGTCCTTTTCCTTTCCTTCGCCGGCGTTGGACGGCGTTTCGCCCTTTGCCGGACGCACGAGGCACTTTCCGCCGTAGCCGATCAGATCCTCGCGTCCGGCAGAAACGAGCGCTTCGCGCACGAGCCGGGCGTTTTTGGGATCGGTATACTGCAAAAGCGCGCGCTGCATCGCCTTTTCGTGCGCGTCCGTCGGGACGTACACGTCCTTCATCGTGATGGGGTCGATGCCCGTGTGGTACATGCAGGTGCTGATCGTGCCGGGCGTCGGGTAAAAATCCTGCACCTGTTCGGGGCGGGCGTTGTGCGCCTTTAAATACAGCGCGAGCGCCACTGCGTCCTCCATCCGGCTGCCCGGGTGCGAGGACATGAGATACGGCACGACGAACTGCGCCTTGCCGTAGCGCGCGTTGAGCGCGTGGTATTTATCGAGAAACCGCTCGTACACCGCCACCGGCGGCTTGCCCATATAGCCGAGCACCGTATCGACGCAGTGCTCCGGCGCCACCTTGAGCTGGCCGGAGATGTGGTTCTGCACAAGCTCCGAGAGAAACGGGCTGTTCTTGTCGCAGAGGACATAGTCAAACCGCACGCCGGAGCGCACGAACACCTTCTTGACGCCCGGAACGGCGCGCAGCTTCCGCAGCAGCGCGAGATAGTCGCGGTGGTCGGCGACAAGATTCCTGCACGGCGTCGGGGCAAGGCAGTGCTTCAAGGGGCACATGCCGTCTTTGAGCTGCTTCTTGCAGCTGGGGCCGCGGAAATTCGCCGTTGGGCCGCCGACATCGGAAACATAGCCCTTCCAGAGCGGATGACGCGTCATCTGCTCCACCTCGCGGATGACGGACTCGTGGCTGCGCGATGTGACCATCCGCCCCTGGTGGAACGCGAGCGAGCAGAAGTTGCACCCGCCAAAGCAGCCGCGGTTGTGGATGACGCTAAAGCGCACCTCTTCAATGGCCGGAACGCCGCCGAGGGGATCGTACATCGGGTGGGGCTCGCGCGTATAGGGAAGCGCCGCGACCGCGTCCAGCTCCTCCGTTTTGAGCGGCATGGCCGGCGGGTAGACAACAAGGAATTTATCGCCGTGCGCCTGCGCGAGCGTCTTTCCCCGGATGGGGTCGTGCTCGGCGTATTCCGCGCGCGTGGCGAGCGCATATTTCTTCTTATCGTCCCGCACTTCCTCAAACGACGGCAGGAGCACGGCACCCTCCGGCGCTTTATCGGCGATGACCGCCGTGCCGCGGATGCCGCGCAGAGGCTTTCCGTCGCGCAGGCGGTCAGCGGCTTCGAGCGTTGCGCTCTCGCCCATGCCGTAGACGAGGATATCCGCGCGCGCGTCGAAAATGACGCTCCGGCGGACCTTACCGTCCCAGTAATCGTAATGCGCGAACCGGCGCAGCGACGCCTCCATCCCGCCGAGCAGGACGGGGATGCCGGGGAACGCCTGCCGCGCGCGGTTGGCGTACACGGTGCAGGCGCGGTCGGGCCGCAGCCCGGCCTTCCGGCCGGGGGAATAGAAATCCTCGCTGCGGCGCTTTTTCGCCGCCGTGTAGTGCGCTACCATACTGTCAAGATTGCCCGCGCCGATGAAAACGCCGAGCTCGGGCCGCCCCATCGCAGCAAACGCGGAAGCATCGTTCCACGCGGGCTGCGCGAGCACCGCCACGCGGTAACCGGCGTTTTCCAGCACCCGTCCGATGACGGCCGCGCCGAACGACGGGTGATCGACGTAAGCGTCGCCCGTTACGAGCAGTATATCGTACCAGTCCCAGCCGCGCGCGAGCATATCCTCGCGCGAGACGGGCAGAAAGTTCTTCGTATCCGTTTTATGTGTCCTCCCGGTCATCCATGACCTCCCAGATCTCCGTCTCGGCAAGCGTGGCTGCGGCATGGCAGCAGTAGCGCCGCTTCTCTTCGTCCCCGCCGCCGGAAACGGCGATGAAATCCGCCCAGTTTCCGGGCCGGATGCGGAGCGTATTGCGCAGCGGCAGAAGAAAATCGCCCCGCGCCATGGCGAGCAGCGGCAGCATCTCATACGCCGAGGCAGTCGCGGCGTTATCCCCGCGCAGCAGCCCCCGCCGGAGCTCGATCGCCGGGTACATCCGCAGCACGAAGCCGATGCGCGTTTCCGGCAGCTGCCGCTGCGCGCGCGTGTCGCGCACGAGCTTCACGGCGCGCACGTGCGCGCACGCCATGTGCGAGAGCATTTTAAAGCGCAGGTTGAGATTGCGGTTGGCGCTCTTTTTCCAAACGAGCTCGTTCGGCTCAAAGAACGTGATATATTCGTCCGTCAGATGGCCGAACGCGCGCGCCGCGCGCCCGGCATAGCGCAGGAAGCAGCGGAGATTGTCCTCGGCGAGCCAGCCGCCCTTCGCGGCGAACCACGCCGGGTCCTCCCCGGCATACAGGCACAAAACCGGCTGCTCGCCGCGGGTGATGCAGCGCATCAGCGCTTCGCGCACGGCGGCCACGGCGGACGCGTCTGCGTGTCCCTCCGCCGGTTCGAGCTTTGCCCACGGCGCGAAAACGATGCGCCGTCCGCCGCTCGCCGGGGGTGCGCCGGCATACAGCCGGGGATACGTCGTATTCTCTTTTTCCGGCGCGTTTTCCATAGCTTCCCGCCTGTATCTATAATTCTACATAGTATAGAATAGTATTTTTCCGCGCCGGTGTCAATCGCCTTGCAAAAACGCGGCGAGCGTGTATAATTGAAGCAATACTATTGGCAGGAGGACATTTTGCCATGAACGTTCGCAGCGACCAGAACCTTTCGATGCTCTGCGATTTTTACGAGCTGACGATGGGCAACGGCTACTTCCGCAACGGATACAAGGACCGCATCACCTACTTTGATCTCTTCTTCCGGCAGGTGCCGGACGGCGGCGGCTTCGCCATCGCCGCGGGGCTGGAGCAGGTCGTGGAATATATCACCAATCTCCACTTCTCCGACGAGGATATCGACTATCTCCGCTCAAGGGGCATCTTCTGCGAGGAGTTTTTGCAGTACCTCCGCGATTTCCGGTTCACCGGCGACATCTGGGCCGTGCCGGAGGGAACGCCGGTGTTCCCGCGCGAACCGCTCATCACGGTGCGCGCCCCCGCGATCGAGGCGCAGCTCGTGGAGACGTATCTCCTGCTCGCGGTGAATCACCAGTCGCTCATTGCGACAAAAGCGAGCCGCATCGTCCGTGCCGCGCGGGGCCGCGCGGTGATGGAGTTCGGCTCCCGCCGGGCACAGGGGGCGGACGCGGCGATCCTCGGCGCGCGCGCGGCGTATATCGCAGGCTGCTCCGGCACCGCCTGCACGATCTCCGACCAGCTCTACGGCGTCCCCGCTCTCGGCACGATGGCGCACTCCTGGGTGCAGATGTTCGATTCCGAGTATGACGCCTTCCGCACCTACTGCGAGAGCTACCCGACGAACGCGGTGCTGCTCGTGGATACCTACAACACGCTCAAATCCGGCATCCCCAACGCCATCCGCGCCTTTAACGACGTGCTTAAGCCGATGGGCATCACCAGATGCGGTATCCGGCTCGACTCCGGCGATATGGCCTATCTCACAAAGGAGGCCCGCCGCATACTCGACGAGGCGGGCTGGGAGAGTTGCTACATCACCTGCTCCAACTCGCTCGACGAGTATATCATCCAGGACCTGCTGCTGCAGGGCGCGCGCATCGACTCCTTCGGCGTCGGCGAGCGGCTCATCACCGCCAAGAGCGAGCCGGTATTCGGCGGCGTATACAAGCTCGTCGCCGTGGAGCGCGAGTCGGGCGAGATCGTCCCGAAGATCAAGGTGAGCGAGAATGTCGCCAAGATCACGATCCCGCATTTCAAGAAGTTCTATCGGTTCTATGACCGCAAAAACGGCAAGGCGCTCGCGGACTATCTCTGCCTGTACGACGAGACGCCGGACGATACGCAGCCGCTCACGATCTTCCACCCGGAAAACACGTGGAAGCGCAAAATGCTCACCGATTTCCGCGCCGAAAACATGATGGTCCCCGTGTTCCGCGCGGGCGAGCTCGTCTATGAGCTCCCGCCGCTCGAGGCTATCCGGAAGCGCTGCGCCGAGCAGCTCGAAACGCTCTGGCCCGAGGTGCTCCGGTTTGAAAACCCGCACGGGTACTACGTCGATCTCTCCGACCGTCTGTGGGACATCCGGCATGAGCTTCTCGTCAACGCCGGGCATTCGCAGATCCCGGAAAAGAAATAAACCGTCCGCCGCCCGGAGGATCCTCTGTGATCCTCCGGGCGGTTTATGCCGTTTTCCCACCGTTGCAATTTACGGCGGGGGCGGATATACTGAAAAGAAAAGGCGGTGGGATCATGCCCTTTGCGATCGTGCGGAACGATATAACGAAAATGGCCGTAGACGCCATCGTCAACGCGGCGGACGAAGCGCTGCTCGGCGGGGGCGGCGTGGACGGCTGCATTCACCGCGCCGCAGGGCCGGAGCTTCTGGAGGCGTGCCGCGCGCTCCACGGCTGCAAGACTGGCGAGGCGAAGATCACGAAAGGCTACCGGCTGCCCTGCAAATACGTCATCCACACGGTCGGCCCCGTGTGGCACGGCGGAACGCACGGCGAGCGGGAAGCGCTGATCTCCTGCTACCGGAAGAGTCTCGCGCTTGCCAAGGAATACGGCTGCGAAACGGTCGCGTTCCCGGTCATCTCCGCCGGGGTGTTCGGCTACCCAAAGGGGGACGCAATGCGCGTCGCCGCCGATACCATCCGGGAATTTCTCGCGGAAAACGACATGACGGTGTATCTCGTCGTATTCAGCCGCAAATCACTGCTTGCCGGGGAAGCGCTCTTCCCGGATATCGCCGAATACATCGACGACCGCTATGTGGAAGAGCACGCCATGTTCCTCCGCAACCAAAAGGCCCCCTCTGTTCCGGCGGACGAGGACGTGAAGCAGCGCGGCAGATAATAAAAAATGTGGGCAGTCTTTCGACTGCCCACAAATTCTATTTCCGCGGAGTAGATCAGCAGTAATACTCCATCGGGTAGGTGAGATACTCGACCGGCTCGAGCTGGTCGCAGGTGACGTAACCGGCGGGAGCGCGGAGCAGGGACGGGATGCGGTTGACGACCGTGGCGCAGGTGTGCTCGACGGTCGCGGGCTTCACGACATGGAACTCGGTCTTGGGCTCGCCGAAGATCTCCCAATCGCACATATCGCCGTCGTCCGGGCCGTAGACCTTGCCGATGGTCTCTTCCTCGACGGTGATGCCCTGCATGGTCTCGATGGTAACGACCGCGGACATGCCGATGGCATGGCCGGCCTTGATGTCTTTGCCGAGCGTTTCGCTGTAGATGTCCTTGTCGATGATGCAGGGAACATGCTTCTGGGAAATGCTCTTGATGGTGAGACCGAGCTTGTTGCAGATGGCTTCGGAGGCGTTCCAGGCGTAGGACGGCTCAAAGTCGGTCGGGTGAGCGATCTTCGCTTCAAACTCTTCCGGCGTCAGGTCGCAGCCGTGGGCTTCGGCGAGCGCGATGCCGTACTCGTCCACGTTGTAGCTGTAAGCACCCTTGATCTTCGTGATGTTGTGACAGCCCGCCGCAACGAGACCGACCATGTTGATCCAGAAGATATCCTGCATGCCGCTGCCGGTGATGGTGCAGCCGTTTTCCTTCGCAAGAGCGTCGAGCTTGTTGATCATGGCCGCGGAGGTCGTCCAGGGGTAAATGGCCTCTTCGCAGGTCGTGATGACGTTGATGCCGCGCTTGACGCACTGCTCGACGGCTTCGTAAATATCGCCGATGAAGCTGCGGGTCGTGATGATGGCGACGTCGGCGTCGCACTCGTCAAGGACCTTCTCGGCATTATCGGAGATGATGACGCCCGTCTTGACCCCGAGCTCCGCCCAGTCGCCGATGTCCCGGCCGACGGACGCGCCGTGGCCGATGCCGCCGACGATCTGCGCGCCATGCTCATACGCATAGCGGAGCGTGTACTTGCTCATCTTTCCGCAACCATACTGCACGATCTTAATTTTATCCATTATAATAGCTCCTTTCTGTGCCGTAAAATACTATAACGGAGTATACAGTCTGTTGCAAGTAGAGAGTCAAGAGTTTTGTTAATTAATTTTTTGTGAAGATCACGGGGACCTGCAGGCGCAGGAACATGTTGCGCTTGTTGTTGTCAAAGAGATTCAGCTCCGTCATCTCCTCGCAGAGGTAATCGCCGTGCAGAACGAAGTTGTTGGCACGGCAGTATTCGAGAAGGCGCTCCGCGCCCGCGGCTTCCTCATCGAAGTCGTCAAGATAGATGCAGGCGAACATTCCGCTTTCGACGACCTCGATATTCTCCCCGTAATCGCGCAGATGCTTGTCGCCGAAAATGAACACTTTGTCCGCTATCAGTTTGCCCCGCGCGAAATCGTCCTTTTTCACGCTCGTTCCGAGACTGTACGACAAAAGCTGCGGCAGATTGCGCCCCATCAGCTCCCGGCGCAGCGCGTGGACGGCCCGCTCGTAGGCGACGATCCCCTGCTCGTAAAAATTCTCCGCGCAGGGGATATACAGAATGTGGCGCTGATCGATGAATTCCAGCGAGATCGTCCCGCTGACCGGCGACTTCCGGTAGCGATCGATGGACTGGATCGTCCGCTCCACAGCCTCGTGCATGGCTTTGAGATCGCGCATCTGCTGGTGGATCTGGTTGTTTTTCTCAATGAGCTTCTGCTCAATGAGCATGATATCCTCTTTTTCGAGCAGCGTTTGTATTTCCGCGAGACTCATGTTGAGATTCCGCATATACCGGATGATATCGAGCCGGGACGTCTGGCGGATATCGTAGTAGCGGTAATTCGTATCCTCGTCCCGGTAGCAGGGCTGCAAAAGTCCCATCCGGTCGTAGAGTCTGAGCGTGGCGATCGAAACGCGGTTCGTCTCCGCCATTTCCCCGATCGACAGCAGCTGTCCCCGTTTTTTCTGATCCATATTTCTCCCTCCGTCCGGCAAAAAACTCTAATCCTACCGTAGACTTTTGTACCCGAAAACGCCGCGTTTGTAAAGCCCCTTTTTGCTTCTGTCAAGAAAAAAACTGCCGGAAGGCAAAAAAGGAAAGCCGGAGAGTTTGTCTCTCCGGCTTTGCCGTACTTATTATGTATGCGCCCCATCCCCGGCGAGGGCGGCGAGCTCGGCGCGCAGCGCGTCATAGAACCTTGCGATGTGGCTGCCGTCGGCGAGCGCGTGGTGGACGAGCAGCGTCACCGGCATCTGGAGCCGCCCCGCGGCGTTTGGCGCGAACGCGCCCCAGGTGATGCGCGGGTTGGACTCCTCCCCGCCCGCTACGGGCTGGATGAGCGCGCTGTAGTGCAGCCACGGGAGCGTGGAGATGAAGTACATGCTCTCCACATCCGCGTCCTCGCGCAGCGAACCGTTCTCCCGACGGCGACGGCGCTCGGCATCGGCATAGGCAATGTATTCCTCAAACGGCTTATCGTGGTGCAGCGTGCAGTAGCAGTACGTCCCGTCCGCGCAAAGCTCCGTGTGCGACGTCGGGCAGGCGTCGTATTCGATGATGACGCCGTCATGGATGCGCCGCCGCAGCTCCGGCACGCGGTCGGCGGCCTTCGCCGCGGCGTGCAGGAACGTGAGATAAAACGAATACCCGCGCGCTTTGCAGAAGGATACGATATCCGTTACATCGGTATCGACCGTCACGCCGACATACGGATACGGCATCGAGAGGAAGTACCGGAAATGCTCGATGCGCTCATAATGTTCCATGTCCAGATAACGAAAACTCATACTTTCTCCTTCCGCTCCCGAAGACGCAGCAGCGCGCGTCCGGCGGGCTTTTCCACAAGATACGTGAGCACCGCCGAGAGCAGGAACGCAGCGGCAAAGCAGAGCAGCGTGTATTTCGTCTGCCAGGCGCGTCCCTCGCTCATCTGCGGGAACTCGGAAACATACGCCGGGATATGAAACTCCTTGAGCTTCACGGCGAGGAACTGGTGCCAGATATAAAAGTTATAGGATATGGCGCTCAAAAACCGGACAAGGCGATTCCCAAAGGCGCGGTCCACGCTCTCCGGCGCGCGTCCGGCAAAATAGAGGAATGCCGCGCCGCACACGCCGAGCGGCAGCCGCCAGAGGAGCTGCGCCGTTTTGATCTCCGCGTCCCCCGCGGCGTTCTGCCGCCAGAGGACGGCAAACGCGCCGAAGAGTGCGAGCAGCGCGAGCGGCAGGAACACCCACCGGCGCGGCGCGGCCGCGCGCTTTTCGAGGAGATGCGCCGCGAGCATGCCGAGGGCATAGAGATCAAGCATGCAGGGAAGCTGATTTACCCAGAGCGAGAGCTCGTGCGCGCGCACCGCAACGAGAGCACGGCTCACGAGCGCCGCGAGCGTCATGAGCGAGAATGTGAGCGCCGGGCGCTTTCCAAACGCGCGGGCGAGCAGCGGGAACACAAGATAAAACTGCATCTCCACCGCAACGGTCCAGAGCGCGGCGTTGAGGCTCGTCCAGTAATACGTGTCCATGGAGAACGTGTGCGTAAACGTGAGATGTGCGAGAAGATCGCGCCAGAGCGGAGCGCTCCCGATGGCGCCGCCGCGCGCGAGCGAAAACGCCGCCGCAACGAGCACCGCGAGCAGATAGCACGGCAATATCCGGCAGAGCCGCCGGTAATAAAACCCCTTCACGTCCGCGATCCTTCCTTCCGCGCGGACGAGCGGGCGGTAGAGCAGAAAGCCGGTGAGCAGCAGCGTGAGATCCACGAGCATATACCCGCGCCGCACGATGCGCTGAAGATCGAAATAGCGTCCGCCGATCACGAACGACGGATCGAGCCACGACTGCTGCCAGATGTGGAACCACGCCACGGTGAAGATGCAAAGAATGCGGAGAACGTCCGCCGCGGCAAAGTACCGGCGGCCGGCGTTCACAGGGAGAGTATCTCGCATTGGAACTCCGTTCCCTTCACGGTGATCATGCCGTAGGTCTGCCGTCCCATCCCGGCAGAGCCGGGGTTAAAAAGCGTCACATCGCCCATGCGGAGGAAGTCCGCCTCATGCGTGTGGCCGAAGAGCGCGAGATGCGCACCGGAAAAGTGCGCGGCGTTCGCCAGGCTCTCGTACCCGAGCTTCACGTTGTACCGGTGGCCGTGGGTCATAAAAATGCGCACGCCGTCGGCGTTGAAGAGAAGGTTCTCCTCCGCGTCGCAGCGGGAATAGGCGTCGCAGTTGCCGCGCACATAGCGCAGATCGAGCGACGGGAAATGCGCCGCGATCGTCTCGGCGTCGCGCACATAGTCGCCGAGATGGAGCACCATATCGGGCTTTTGCTCCTCAATGGCGGCGAGTATCGGCTCCTTCACGCCGTGGGAATCGGAAAAAACGGCAATACGCATAAAGCACTCTCTTTCTCCCCGCTGCATATAATCCTTACAGGGGGGTGGAACGGATGATGGATATGGAAAAGCTGGGCGCGGAGCTGCTCTCCGGGCGGCAGGGCGGCGCGATCCGCGACATGGCCAACTCGCCCGAGGCGAAGAAGCTCGGCGCGGCGATCGACGGCGCCGCGGCGGAGCGGGCGGTGCGCAGCGGCGACGCCGCGCAGCTCAAAGCGCTCCTCACGCAGATCCTCTCGACAAGCGAGGGCAAGGCCCTGGCCGAAAAGCTCTCGCGTTTCGGAAACGGAAAATGAGCGAGCTGGAAGACCGGCTCAACGCCGTGCTCTCCAACCCCGAGGAGATGAGCCGCATCGCGGCCATGGCGCAGAAGCTCATGGGAAACCTATCATCGGAGAGCGCCGCGCCGCCGTCTGCGCCGGAAGCGCCGGGCGGCGGGCTGCTCGGCAGTCTCGCCGGGAGTCTGCCGGGGCTTTTGTCGCGCCTCACGGCGGGGCAGAACGGAAACGGGAAAAAACAATTGGCCGACGCGCTCGCGCCGTATCTGAGCGCGGACAGGGCGCGCCGTCTCTCCCGGGCGCTGCGCATTGCGGGCGCGGCGCGGATCGCGGGGGCGGCCTTTTCGGAATGGGGGCGCGGCGATGGCCTATAACCGCTATAACGGCAGCACCGGCGAGCGCACGCGCGTGGAAGAGCCTTTGCCGCCGGAAAATGCGCAGAGCGGCTCGCCGCTGCCGCGCGAGAGTGCGCCGGAGCGTCCCCCACCGTCGGAGAACGAAAAAACGCCGCCCTCGCCGCTGCTGTCTCTTCGCAGCGGGCTGGACGGCATCTTCGAGCGGCTCGACCCAAAGCGGCTGGAGACCGAGGACCTTCTGGTGCTGGCGATCTTGTGGCTGCTCTACCGGGAGAGCGGCGATTGGGAAATGCTCATCGCGCTGGGCGCGTACTATTTTGATCTGTAGGGACGGCTCACGGTTTCGTGCTGCCGTCCTCTTTTTTGTCCGGCTTCTTTGCCGCGGGGTCCGCTGGGAAATGATGGTCCGCGAAAACATACAGCCATATGCCGAGCGCGAGCGCCACCGCGCCGAGCAGCAGCCAGAAGCGCTTCGCGGCGTTCGCTGCGAGCAGCACTGCCGCCGCGCCGAGAATGCCGCTGGCGGCATAAAGCACGGCGACCGCCTGCTTCTGCGTGAGTCCCAGCGCGAGCAGCCGGTGATGGATGTGACCGCGGTCGGGATGGAACGGACTCTCGCCCCGGCTCAGCCGCCGGATAACGGCAAACGCGGTATCCGTGAGCGGCAGCGCGAGCGTGAGCACCGGCACCGCGAACGCGACGAGCGTATACATTTTAAAGAGACCGAGCACCGACGCCGTGGAGAGCACATAGCCCAAAAGCAGCGAGCCGGAATCGCCCATGAAAATCTTGGCGGGATTGATGTTGAACGGGAGAAACCCGAGACACGCGCCGCCGAGCGCGGCGACGAGCACGGAGATCTCCGTCGCCTTCGGAAGAAAGAGCGACACCGCGAGCATCGAGGCGCACCCGATGCCGCACACGCCCGCGGCGAGCCCGTCGAGCCCGTCGATGAGATTCAAGGCGTTCGTCATACCGACGATCCAGAGGAGCGTCACCGGGATGCTCAGCGCGCCGAGAGCGATCGCCTCGGCAGAGGCGTCGCCGGGGTTGGTGAGAATGCGGATCACAACGCCGTGCCGGATGGCGACGACCGCAGCGATGATCTGCAAAACGAGCTTGACCCATGGGCGGAGCGAAATGAGATCGTCCACCGCGCCGGTAACAACGATAATAACGCTGCCGAGCAGGATACCCTGCACCGGCTCGTCGATGCCCGTGAACGGCAGCACCCCAACGAGAAAGCCGGCAAACAGCGCCAGCCCCCCGAGCCGGGGGATCGGGTGGTCGTGGACGCGCCGGGACTCGCCCGGCATGTCCATCGCACCGATCTTGCAGGCAAATTTTCGCACGGCGGGCGTGGCAAGCAGACACACCGCAGCCGCGGCGAGCAGCGCGAGCAGCACACGCACCCGCAGCCGCAGAGCCAGAGCAGGAAGCATTCCCTTCCGCCTTTCTTTTTTTCGAGTGCCGCCGCGCAGCGCGGCGGTGCCTGAAATTTACTGAGAATTAGATTTGAACAAAACCAATCTTCTTATAGACCTTGCGCAGCGTGCGGTTGGCGGCATAGGCCGCCCGCTCCGCGCCGTCGCGCAGGACGTCTTCGAGATACGCTTTGTCCTTCATAAGCCGTTCGGCCTCCTCGCGGATGGGGCGCAGCGTTTCTACAACGGCCTCACCCACGGCGGGCTTGAACGCGCCGTAGCCCTTGCCGTCAAACTCGGCCTCGATCTCGTCCATGGTCTTACCTGTACAGACGCTGTAGATCTGCATAAGGTTCGTTACGCCCGGCTTTTCGGGACTGGCATAGACGCAGCGGCCGGTCTCGGAGTCCGTCACGGCGCGCTTGAAGCAGCGCATAATGTCGTCCGGGGACTGCATGATATAGATGCACCCGCCGGGGTCCTTGTCGGACTTCGACATTTTGTTCTCCGGGCTCGTGAGACTCATAATGCGCGCGCCCGTGGGCGGGATATAGGGCTCGGGGATCCGGAACACGTCGCCGTAAATGTTGTTGAAGCGCATCGCGATATCCCGGCAGATCTCCACATGCTGTTTCTGGTCGCCGCCGACGGGGACAAGATCGGTCTGGTAGAGCAGGATGTCCGCGGCCATGAGCGCGGGGTAGGTGAAGAGGCCGGCGTTGATATTATCCGCATTTTTGGCAGACTTATCCTTGAACTGCGTCATGCGGGAGAGCTCGCCGAACATGGTGTAGCAGTCGAGCACCCAGCCGAGCTGCGCGTGCGCGGGGACATGGCTCTGGATGAACAGAGTGTTCTTCTTCGGGTCAAGACCGCAGGCAATGTACTGCGCGAGCTGCGAAAGCGCGCGGCGGCGCAGATCGGCCGGCACCTGCCGGACGGTGATGGCGTGCATGTCTACGATGCAGTAGTAGCATTCATATTCATCGGAGAGCGCCACCCAGTTCTTGATCGCCCCCATATACGAGCCGAGCGTAAGATCGCCGGAGGGCTGGATGCCGGAGAATATGATTTTTTTGCGGGCAGCTTCTTCCATGATGATTCTCCCTTTCTTAAATAATATAAGGTTTCATTTTGCACCTTATTTTAATTATTATGGCATTATATCACGCCGGTTTTGGCTTGACAATACAGAGCCTATCCAATAAGATGGGAAAATGACAAAAGACCTTTGGGAGGTTTATCCGTATGGACAATACATGGTTTGAGAAAATGGAAGAGCGCATCCCGCGCGGCGAGGTCCGCACCCGCTTCGCGCCGAGCCCCACGGGGTATATGCACGTGGGCAATCTGCGCACGGCGCTCTACACCTGGTGCATCGCCCGCCACGCGCACGGCAAGTTCCTGCTCCGCATCGAGGACACCGACCAGTCCCGCCAGGTAGAGGGCGCGGTCGAGGTCATTTATAAAACGCTGCGCGACTGCGGTCTCGACCACGACGAAGGCCCCGACGTCGGCGGTCCGGTCGGTCCCTACGTCCAGACCGAGCGGCGCGACACCTATCTCCCCTACGCCAAGCGCCTTGTGGAGCGCGGCCACGCCTATTACTGCTTCTGCGACAAGACCGAGTCCGAGGAGGATTCCGGCGACTTCACCCGCAAGGACGATCCATGCCGCGATCTTTCCGCGGAAGAGGTGCAGCGCCGTCTCGACGCCGGCATGCCGTGGGTCATCCGCCAGAAGATCCCCCACGAGGGCGAAACGACGTTCCACGACGAGATCTTCGGCGACATTACCGCGCCGAACGCCGATCTCGACGATCAGGTGCTCATCAAGCGCGACGGCCTGCCGACCTACAACTTTGCAAACGTCGTGGACGATCATCTCATGGGCATCACCCACGTCGTGCGCGGCAGCGAGTATCTTTCCAGCGCGCCGAAGTACAACCTTCTGTACGAAGGTCTCGGCTGGGACGTGCCGAGCTACGTCCACTGCTCGCCCGTCATGCGCGACGCACACAACAAAATGTCCAAGCGCCACGGCGACCCGTCCTACGAGGATCTTGTCGCGCAGGGCTTCCTCACCGAGGCGATCGTGAACTACGTCGCGCTCCTCGGCTGGGCGCCCGGCGGCGAACGGGAGATCTTCTCGATCAACGAGCTCGCGGAAGCGTTCGATATGTCCCGCATTTCGAAGTCCCCGGCCATCTTCGATATCGAAAAGCTCACGTACTTCAACAGTGAGTACATCAAGGCCATGTCCCCCGAAGCGTTCGCGCGCGTGGCCGAGCCGTGGATCCGCAAGGCCGTCAAGACCGAAAGCTACGATCCCGCTCTCATCGCCGCCATTTTGCAGCAGCGCACCGAAAAGCTCTCGGACATTCCCGAAAAGCTCGGCTTCTTCGATACGCTGCCCGAGTACGATACCGCGCTCTACGTCCACAAGAAGTCCAAGTGCGACGAGGCCGCCGCGCTCGACATGCTCAAAAAGATGCGCCCGCGTCTCGCGGCCATCACCGAGTGGACGGAGGAGGCCGTGCACGACTGTCTGATCGGAGCGGCGGCGGAATTCGGCTGCAAGAACGCTCTCGTCATGTGGCCCGTGCGCATCGCCGTTTCCGGCGAAGCCGTGACGCCCGGCGGCGCCGTGGAGATCTGCCACATTCTCGGCCAGGCCGAAACGCTCGCGCGCATCGACAAGGGCATCGAGAAACTGGAAAATATGACAAAATAAGGTCGAAGAAATTCGGCAAAACAGCGCCTCTTTTCGCCATACTAAGCGAAAAGAGGTGCTGTATTATTATGAAGAAACGAACGACCATACGAATTATCTCCTTCCTTGCTGCCGCGACCGTCGCGCTCGGCGCGGCGAGCGTCATTTTCTACCGCCGCGCCGTGACCGCCGAACGGGAGGAACGCTACCGCGGGGAATACGCCTTTTCCGAGCTGTGCGCCGCAGCGGACGGCCTTTCTGCGGCGCTCGAAAAATCGCAGTACGCCGTGAGCCCGGCCATCACCGCCTCGCTCTGCGCGGAGGTCTATTCCCGCGCGCAGACGGCGAGCGCGGCGCTCTCGTCGCTCTCCATCCCGCTCATGGAGCTGGAGAACACGGCGTCCTTTTTCGCCAAGACCGGCGACTATGCGCTCTGGCTCCTGCGCGAGAGCAGCGGCGGCGATGATGTGACCGAGGAAGCGCGCGAAAATCTGCGCGCACTCGGCGACACGGCCGCGCTCCTCTCCGGCAATCTGGCACAGCTCCGCTCGGACGTCGCCGGGGGACTTGTGAGCACCCGCGCCGCCGCCGCGATGGACGATGCGCTCCCCTCTCTCGGCGACAGCTTTCTCGGCATGGAGCAGGAGTTCCCGGAAATGCCGTCGCTCATATACGACGGGCCGTTTTCCGCCTCCGTAGCCGAGCGCGAGCCGCGTATGATAAAGGACGCGCGCGAGGTGACGCAGGACGCCGCCGCGCTCGTCGCGGCGGGCTTTCTCGGCATGCGGAGCAATCTCGTCTCCGCCGCCGGGGAAAGTGAGGGAAAAATTCCCGTCTATCGGTTCACCGGCGGGGACTATACCGTGAGCGTCAGCCGGAGGGGCGGGTATGTCGTGCGCGCCCTCTCGCAGCGCGCGCCGGTGCGCTCGGCCATCACAGCGGACGCCGCGCTTGAAAAGGCCGCGGAATTTCTCTCCGCGCACGGCTACCGCGGCATGAAGGAGAGCTATCACATTCTCAAGGACCATGTGCTCACCGTGACGTACTGCGCTGAGCAGGACGGCGTGATGTGCTATCCGGATATGGTAAAGCTCGCCGTCGCCATGGATACCGGCGAGATGCTGCGCTTTGACGCCGAGGCATATCTCACGTCCCACGCCGAGAGGGATCTGCCCGAACCGGCAGTATCGGAGGAGGACGCCCGCGCATCGGCAGCCGAAGGCTTGACGGTCAAAAGCGAAAAGCTCGCCGTCATCCCGACATCGGGCGCGGAGGAGATCTACTGCCGCGAACTCATCTGCGAAACGGAGGACGGGCGGTATTATCTCCTCTATGTGAACGCGATGACCGGCGCGCAGGAGAAGATCTTGATCCTTCTCGAGGACGAGAGCGGCACGCTCGCGCTCTGAAAACGCCCGGAACAGCGGGAAAACTTGACAGAGACCGATTCGTATAGTAAAATACACACGCTACTGTGGAATAGTATAAATCCCGAAATTATGCAGTTTTTTATTATACGAAGGAGGTCATCCTATGGGCTTCATTCCGGAAACCACCTGCCGTCGCTGCGGCCAGAAATACTCCGGACTGCGCAACCGCTGCCCGAACTGCGGCACGCCCCGGCAGAATCAGCCGAACCGCGTACCGTATACGACCGCATCCGCCACGCCGAACACCGCCGCTTCCCGCCGCGCCGGTGCCGACATCCGCTGGCAGCTCATCTTCGGCGGCATTCTTCTCGTCGCCGTGATCCTTGCCGTCGTCGTGCTCATCGTCGGCGGAGGGAAAGACTCCGGCTCCAACTCCGGCAACCGTCCGTCCGTGACGAATAACCCCGGCAGCCAGATCGTCTACAGCGCGGCCGATCTGCCGACACCCAGCCCCTCGCCCAACCCGACGCCCGAAGCCAGCCCCACCCCGGTCATTGAGTCGATGGCGATCGCGTTCCTGAACAGCAATGTCAAAGACCACTCTCTCACGCTCACGAACGCCGGCGAGATTACCATTGATTTGGATCTGAACGTCTTCCCGAGTTCGGACGATCTGCCTGTGACGTGGCGCAGCAGCAACGAGAAGATCCTCACCGTAGATGACCGCGGCATCGTGACCGTCGTAGGTGCGTCGCCGAACATCACGGTCCACGCCGTCATCATTGCCGAGTGCGGCGGTCTGCAGGACTATGTGACGATCTACGTCCCGTCCTATCAGGCGGCGTACCTCACGCAGAATCTGTACGATCCCGACACCTACGAGCAGGACAATCTCGAGTGGGACAGCATCATCTACGCCGAGGCAACGAACAAGCCGAACTGATCTTTGCAGATTTTTCTGAAAAAAACGCAAAAACAGTTGACAAGGGGTATTATCTTTTGTATAATGCCCCTTGCCTTGAAAAATTTGGACGATTAGCTCAGCTGGTATGAGCATCCGCTTGACGTGCGGAGGGTCACAGGTTCGAGTCCTGTATCGTCCACCAGAATGCCGCTCCCGAAGGAGCGGCATTTTTTCGTATTTGCCAGTTCAAACCTGCGACCCTCACCCGAAGGGTGCGTTGAGCGAAGCGGAATATGTGCGGATGCAGCCGCGCAGCGGCAGGCATCCGCAAGTTCGAGTCCTGTATCGTCCACCGCAAAAAACCACCGTTCCTATGGGACGGTGGTTTTTTGCTCATTAGCTCAAATTTTATATGATCCGTATTTCCCGTTCTGCTTCTATACCGTTGTCACGGAAACGAAGTATCTGTCAAGGCTTCCAGTCGTAGCTGCCGCTGTTCTGGTCGCCGTTCTGACCGTAAGGGTTCTGCTGATAAGAGCCCTGGCTGTAGCCGCCCTGCCCATCTCCGCCGCCGTACCCGCCGGAGGGGTACTTGGGGCTGTCGCCGTACTGGTTCCAGCCGGGCTGACTGTCTTTGCAGAGCAGGACGAGAAGAATGATCTGGCCGATGAGGGGCACAAAGTTCAGGAAGAACCACGCGCCGCTGCGCCCAATATCGTGCAGCCGCCGCCAGCAGACGCCGAGACCAGGCAAAAACACAGCGATATTCCAAAGTGATAGAAGAAGCGACGGGAAATCGCTGTCGGTATAGCGGATAAATGCGGTGAGGACCGCGCTCACGACCCAGTTGAGCAGCACAAAGTACCAGTACTCGCGCCGCCGCGCCCTGCCGGAAAAGCAGATATACTTTTGAAATACGGATGCAATAGCGTCTTGAAAGCTCATGGTTTTATCTCCTTTGGATTTGTATTTACGGGATCGGGCGTGGGCGATCTTTTCCCTTTTTCCGACATTTGATTATAAATAATATTATTATTACTTAAATGCGAAGAAATGACAACACATGCAGCGGCAAAAACTCGCGCCTCCGTCGCCAGAATTCGTCACGGCGGTGCGAAATGCGCATAATCTCCCGCGGTTGGTAAACAATAGGTTTGCCGGACATTAAAAACGCAAGGGAGAAGATAAATATGAAAGCAACCGGAATTGTTCGCCGCATCGACGATCTCGGCCGCGTCGTCATCCCCAAGGAGATCCGCCGCACCCTGCGCATCCGCGAGGGCGACCCGTTGCAGACAGCATTGACACAGTGGGAAAGATTTTGCTTTGCGATGAACGATTTAGCTAAACGGAACGGGTGGAAGTAGTACATAATGACAAATAGAGTCTTCGGAATAGGGTGGATCCGAAAGTGCAACATGGAATCAGGGACATTCAAAAAAGCACAACATTTTTATGCTTTTGCTAACTGCATAATTTGCATTATGAGAAGTTCGCAGACGGCAGCGTGAAATGCATTGAGGATGAGATTCCGTTTGACTTGCCCGAAGGTTGGACGTGGGCAAGAATTTCTTCCATTTGTGTCATAAATCCCAAAAATATTTTATACGACGATACTGAAGTTTCCTTTATACCGATGCCTCACATATATTAACCCAGATAGGGACAAACTTCGTATGTAAGGTGGCAAGAGAGAAATTCCTGCCGCTTTGCCTGTTGTTCAGGCAGTTTTCGATGCTTTTTGCTTTGCGGCGTGTGCCGCCATTTCCTCCGCTGTGGGGATATTGATAATGAGAAAGAAAAGGTTCGTGGTAAGCCTGCGCCCAATCAAGTATTTGGAAGAACTTTTAGAAGCTTAAAAAACCGCTAAAAAAACAGAAAAAACGAAATTGGAAGAGACTAACAACCATTCATGCGTTTGTCGTGGCCGCCGCACCCATTCACATTGACTTTTTTGAGGAATCATGATAAAATATCTTAACTATATTAGTATTAGGAGGGGCTTTCCATGAAGCATATCCAGACCATTGAGACCCGCAATCTTTGCCAGAGCGCTAAGAACGGCGGCTGCGGTGAGTGCCAGACCTCTTGCCAGTCTGCCTGCAAAACCAGCAGCGGCATTGCCAATCAGAAATGTGAAAACGAAAAGAAATAAGTTTCATTGAAAATGCCGCCTAATATGGCGGCATTTTTCGTGTACAAGGAGACTGCCATGATTCATCAATATAAACTAAATGGTTACAACATCGTGCTGGATGTGTGCTCCGGATCTGTTCATGCAGTGGATGAGGCTGCCTATGATCTGATCAGGCTATATGAGAATATCCCTCGGGATGAGGCGGTCGCGCAGGCGGCCACCAAGCATCCAGAGATCAGAAGAGAGGAGCTGGAGGAGTGCTATGATGACATCACTTCGCTGAGGGACGCCGGAAAGCTCTTCGCACCGGATACTTTCGCAGACATGGCGGGAGAACTGAAGTCTAGGACATCCGGCGTTGTAAAGGCATTATGCCTCCACATTGCCCACACCTGCAATCTGAACTGCTCCTACTGTTTCGCCTCGCAGGGCAAGTACCATGGTGACCGTGCACTCATGACTTTCGAGGTGGGCAAGCAGGCACTAGACTTTCTGATCGCCCATTCAGGATCCAGACGAAATTTGGAAGTGGACTTTTTCGGCGGTGAGCCGCTGATGGGCTTTGATGTGGTCAAGCAGCTGGTGGCTTACGCCCGCAGCGTGGAAAAGCAAGCCGGAAAGAATTTCCGCTTTACGCTGACCACCAACGGTATGCTTATCAATCAGGGGGTCATTGACTTCTGCAATCAGGAAATGAGCAATGTCGTTTTGAGTCTGGATGGGCGCAAGGCGATCCATGACCGATTCAGGGTTGACTATGCGGGAAACGGCAGCTTTGAACGGATTGTGCCAAAATTCCAGGAGCTGGTGCGTCAGCGCGGCGGGAAAGACTATTATATACGTGGTACCTTTACACATGCCAACCCAGATTTTGTCAAGGATATCCGCGCCATGCTGGATCTGGGCTTTACGGAGCTGAGCATGGAGCCTGTGGTCACGGCCGCAGGGGATCCATCCGGCCTGACGGATGAGGATCTGCCGGTGATCCTGCAGCAGTATGAAGAACTGGCAGAGCTGCAATTGGAGCGGTATCGGGAGAGCCGTCCCTTCACCTTCTACCACTATATGATTGACCTCACTGGAGGCCCCTGTATCTACAAACGCATCTCCGGCTGTGGCAGCGGCACGGAATACATGGCAGTAACGCCGTGGGGCGATCTATATCCCTGCCATCAGTTTGTGGGAGATGAGAAATTCAAGCTGGGCAATATCTGGGATGGCGTCACCAACCGGGACGTCCAGCAGGAATTTGCTTCATGCAATGTTTACACCCGGCCGGACTGCAAGGACTGCTGGGCGCGGCTCTACTGCTCCGGCGGCTGTGCGGCTAACGCCTACCATGCGACCGGAAGCGTCAGAGGCGTGTATGAATATGGATGCAAGCTGTTTCGCAAACGCATGGAATGTGCCATCATGGTTCAGGTTGCAGAAAAGCTGGGAGCGGCTCTATGATCTCCACACCAATCTGCGATTTTGTTCGTGCTTACACCGCTGGCAATCCTATTCGATTCCACATGCCGGGGCACAAGGGAAAGGGGCCTCTTGGCTGTGAGAACCTGGATATAACCGAGATTCATGGAGCGGATGACCTGTACCGGCCAACGGGTGTGATTGCGGAAAGCGAGAAAAACGCTTCACAGCTGTTTGGCTGCCCCACGGTATATTCTGCAGAGGGATCTAGTCTTTCTGTCCGTGCCATGCTGTATGTCGCTTACACACAGGCCGGCTGCAAAGGCAGATGCTTGGCCGGGCGTAACGCCCATAAGAGTTTTCTATATGCTTCCATACTTTTGGATTTTCCTATCCGGTGGCTGCGGGAAGGAAACAGTTATCTCGCCTGCCCCATTAGTGCCGAGGCGGTAGAAAAGGCTATTTTGGAT
>ERZ808240.181-NODE-181-length-87052-cov-16.190133_pt1 | contig 87052 bp, 64 predicted proteins | sample MGYA00521084_ERZ808240 | MGnify/ENA primary metagenome ERZ808240 (study PRJEB31516, sample SAMN03275571) | gut metagenome | biome: mammalia-associated habitat; material: feces | host: Papio cynocephalus | place: Kenya | collected 2012-08-06 ...
AACTTATTAACTAAGTAGTCTTGATTGACTACACCATTATTATACTAGGAGGATTATTTCTATGAGCGCATTATTTTATACAACGCCTTCCCACGACGACTGGAACCGGGCTCTCCCGATCGGAAACGGAAAACTCGGTGCGATGATCTTTGGCGAAGGAACCAGTGAACATTTTCAGTTAAATGAAGATTCCGTCTGGTTTGGGCAGAAACGAAACCGCAATAACCCGGATGCCCTTGCCAATCTGGACACCATCCGCCGCTATATCTTTGACGGAAAGATTGAAAAAGCGGAAGAACTGTGCAAGTACGCTCTCGCCGGTACCCCGCAGAGCCAGCACACGTATCAGACATTGGGAGATGTCTACTTTGATTACTGCGGAAAATTAAAAGAGGGGGTTGATTTTGAGCGGAAACTGGATCTTTCCGAGGCCATTCACACAAGTCGGATTTTGTCGAAAAAAACCGGTGCCCTGTACACCTGTGAAACCTTTGCGAGCGCACCAAAAAATTGTATTGTCGCGCATTTTCGCTGTTCGACAGCAGGCGAACTGGATCTCGCCGCCTCCCTGCAGCGCGAATGTTTTTACGAAACAACTACCCATACAAACGATACCCTTTTGATAGCCGGACGGCTCGGCGGCGGCGAAGAACGTTTTTGCTGCGGCATGAAATTTGTCACAGATGGTTCGGAACTGCAGGGAATCGGAGAACATTTGGTGACGCGGAATGCCTCGTACGTCACTGTCTTTCTTACTGCCGCGACGACCTTCCGCCACGCAGACCCGGAAAAAGAGGTTCGCGATGTGCTTAACGCTGCTTCCCGGCTCTCTTTTGACGAACTGCGTTCGGAACATATTGAGGAGTATACTTCTTACTATAACCGCATGCACCTTTCTTTGGAATATGACAAAACATTAGATCTGCTGTCCACCGATGAGCGCCTTTCCCGCTTGGATGAGGAGCATCCGGACAACGGCCTTTTGACAACTTACATGGATTTTAGCAGATATCTTCTCATCAGTTCAAGCCGGGGCGACAGTCTTCCGGCCAATCTGCAGGGAATCTGGAACCGCGATATGAGTGCGCCATGGGGAAGCAAATATACGATCAATATTAACACAGAAATGAATTACTGGCCGGCTGTGCTTTGCAATCTCGCTGACTGCGAACTTCCTCTCTTTGAGCATATGCTGCGAATGCTGCCAAACGGCCAGCAGACCGCAAGGGAAATGTATGGCTGCCGTGGATTTGTCGCACACCACAATACCGATCTCTGGGGAGATACGGCACCGCAGGACATCTACATTCCGGCGACATTCTGGGTAATGGGCGGTGCCTGGCTTTGCACGCACATTTGGCGACATTATACCTATACTGACGACAGGAAATTCTTGGAAAAGATGTATCCGCTTTTGAAAGAATCGGTACAGTTCTTTATGGACTTTTTAGTGGAAAAAGACGGAAAGCTTGTTACCTGTCCGTCCGTCTCTCCGGAAAATACATATATTATGAAAGATGGCACAAAGGGAAGTCTTTCTTACGGTGTCACCATGGACAACGAGATTCTTCATGAATTATTTGCAGATTTTCGAAAAGCTGCAGAAGTTCTTGGTGAAAAGGACGCTGCCTTTTTGGCTGCTGCCCGCGAATGCGAACAAAAACTGCCGGAAATCCAGATTGGAAAACACGGACAGATCATGGAATGGCAGGAAGATTATGAAGAAGCCGAGCCGGGGCACCGCCATATCTCCCATCTGTGGGCGCTTCATCCGGCATATCAGATTACACCGGATGGTGAACCGGAACTTTGCAAAGCCGCGCGGGTCACATTGCAGCGCCGATTGGAAAGCGGCGGCGGACATACCGGATGGAGCCGTGCCTGGATTCTCAATATGTATGCGAGACTCTGGGAAGAAGAACTCTGCTACAAAAATTTACTGGCACTGTTAAAGAAATCCACACTGCCTAATCTGTTTGACAATCATCCGCCATTTCAGATTGACGGAAACTTTGGGGCTGCGGCTGCGATGGCAGAGATGCTTCTCCAATCAAACGAAGAGCGCACGATCGTACTTCCTGCGCTTCCGAAAGCATGGAAAAACGGCGAGGTTCAAGGGCTTCGCGGTGTGCACGAAACCACTTGGGACCTCGCCTGGAAAGATGGCTATCTGACAAGCATCGCCGTCCATGCGCCAAAGGAAAAAAATCTGCTCCTTGATGTATATTACGATGGAGTCAAATTGGAAATGCCACTTCGAAACGGCATTCCGTATCGTTTGAGCTGGCAGGAAGTTTAGTTTTTCTCCTCTTTGACGCGTTTACACAACACGATGAAACGCCCCCCTGCTGATGAATATTCACACGTTGACAACATTAACAGATGATCTTTTAAGGAAACTTTTTCTAAAAGATCGTATTTTTTACACATTTCGTATTGCTGTAAAAATTTTTTAAGTTTTTCCGGTGTGTTAATTTTTAAGTAATTACTACAATGAAATGCATTTTCCGAATCATCGGATACATCTGTCACAAAACTTCCTATGATATGATATAAAAAAGTACTTTCTTTGGTATATAAATATACCAAGGGGTACTTTTGGGCAAATTCTTTCTGTCCAAATTTCTGTAATTCTCCAAACATACTTCCATCCTTCATATTGTGCCCATATATCAATGCATTTGACGCAAAATCACTTTGCGCCGCAAAATACAGAGTACCATGCGCGTTCTTTTTCTTATCAATATCACGATGAAGATAATAATCATTTTGCGACGAAGTTGCAACCGGATAATCAATATCCACACCTGTCATTTTTATCCACGCTTGAATATCGCTATTAACTTTTTTCAACTTTGAAAAATCTATTGTAAGGCTTGCTTTTCCTTTTTTTAAGCTTTTCTCATTATTTTTCTCCGTATATATATAAACCTCCTGACGAAGCTGTTCCATCCTTTTGTTTACTCTCTGTTCATCATAACGATGTATTCCATAATATAAAAGGGCACCGACCCCTGCTAAAATGCAGATGCCCATACCACTTTTATAAAATAATTTCTTTCCTATCATTTGTCTTTTCTCCGATTAAGATAGTAGAAGCCCCAAAAACCAATAATAGAAATCAACATAAGACCAATCGTTATATGTTCATCATACCAATCTCCGGTCTTAGGTTCTTGTGTCTTCTTAGTGTCACGGGTTTCTGTCTCCCTTGCATCGGAAGAATCACTTGTTTCTCTGTCACTGTTAGAACTCTCACCGGACGTCTCCTCATCCTCCGTACTCTTCTCCGACTTTCCTTCCTCCGATTGTCCCGAAGCAGTGCTGATTTCTGTTACTTTATTTTCTTCTACATCAGTAGAGAACTCTCTGTCGATTGTAACGGTATATCCTTCCGGTACTTCTGTTACAACAACTTTTGCAGTACCAGTGGCAATCTCTTCAACCGTAACCTTACCATTATTGTCTGTAGTATAGGAAGATGTAATTCCCTTGCTATCCGTAATCACCACTTTTGCGTCCGGAACCCGTTTTCCATTTTTTTCATCTTTTACCGTTACAATAAGCGTTCCTTTGGAATTTTCCGCTGCTTTTTCACTTTTTCCCTCTATTATTTGGGGTGTCGCAGTTGGTGCTTCTGTTACTTTTGGGGTCACAACGGGTGCCGATGTTTCCTTTGGCGTCGCAGTTGACGCTGGTGTGCTCTTTGGTGTCGCAGTTGGCACTGGTGTGCTCTTTGGTGTCGCAGTTGGCGCTGGTGTGCTCTTTGGCGTCGCAGTTGACGCTGGTGTGCTCTTTGGTGTCGCAGTTGGCACTGGTGTGCTCTTTGGTGTCGCAGTTGGCGCTGTAACACCTTGCGGTGCCACCGGATTAACAGATTTTGACCAATGACATTCCATACGTGCCTTCAAATTTTTTGTGATGTATACCCCACATTGGGTTGACTCCAGCGTAACACTTGCGTTTGGCGCAATCACCGTACCAGGACCACTTCCCTTCATTGTCAGTGTTCCTGTGTACTGGCCATCTGATCGTGAAGAATCATAAAAATTATAATACACACGATTTACATTATTTACGACATCTTTTTCATATTGGGTTAACAGGTTTTCCCCGTCAAATACCTTAAATACATCTCGATTCCATACTCCTCCTGCCAGATCAACATTTACTATCAGAATAGAGGACGAATTTTTTGGAAAATATACTCTCATATCATTTTGTAAGGAATTCACTCCTGATGCATTAAGATTAAGATACGCCGCGCCTGTGGATATGTCTACCGCAATATTCGAGCCTGATAACGACGCATTTTTATCTGTTTTTTGCGAGGCGAGCTGTGCATTGTATGTGGCAAAACTGTCCTGAAGTTCCTCCAGATTGATATACTTTTCATTTGCCGTATCCGCATATACATTGGGCGAATCCACTACTTTATGTCCATCAACATAATATTTTTTCCCATTTTTTGTAATGCTATATTCTTCTCCCACGTACAAACTATCGTTATTACCCGCATAACCAATCTTGATATCACCCGAACTAAGATTCACAAATTTTCGAATGTAATTGTCATTAGTAAAGCCATAGCGAACACGAGTCGTATATTCACAACCATTTCCAGTCATTTTATCCGCAAGAACATTTCCATGCTGGTGTCCCGTCATGTCAATCGTATCAAACGCAATAAAGCAATAATTTTGCATAACGGAAACCAAATCGTTCAGCGACGCCCCTTTTTTATATGTTACATTATTGGCTTGGCTCGTCATCCCCAAAGATCCAAATACAAGCCCAAATACCAAAAGCATGGTAATAAGACCGCTTAATATTCGATGTTGACTAACTTTCTTCTTCATCCTGTCATTCTCCTTTGCTGTCATAAAAGTTATCTATACAACATCTATTTCGACTTTTTTTCAAAAAACTTTATATATGTTTTATATTTTAATTTTCTCCTCTCGCCTGATTCAGTAATTCCATCTTGGTGTCGTACAGTTTTTTCGACATATCAATATAATGCGTGTGCGGATTTTCAAAACGCTGCTCCTCACTCCAGATTTCGTGATCGAGCTGTGCTTTGACATAGTTTGCGATATCCGGGATCGATTCATTTTGGTAAACCAGTTTTCCATCGAGATAAACCGGAACCTGAAGTTCTTTCGCCGTACAGTTTTCAAAGCGGCGCTTCTTCCACGGCTTTTTCTCATCGATATAAGAAACCGGTTTTGAAAAATCAATCTCTTCTTCCCGGAGTGCAAGCATATCTGCCACCGCATGTCCATTTTCATCGTAGACACGAAGAACCTTTTTCAAGCCCGGATTTGTGATTTTTTCAATGTTTTCCGACACCTTGATACGCGGCACAAATTTTCCATTTTCTTCCACTGCCGCCATTTTATAAACTGCTCCGAATACAGGTTCCGACTTGGATGTGATCATGCGCTCACCGACACCGAAACTGTCAATGCATGCACCCTGTTCCAAAAGGGAATTGATCGTAAATTCATCAAGACTGTTTGACACCACGATCTTGCAGTCTGTCAATCCCGCGTCGTCTAACATTTTACGAGCCTTTTTCGAAAGATAGGCAAGGTCTCCGCTGTCAAGACGGATTCCCAAAAGCCGTTTTCCCATCGGTTCCAGCACTTCTTTTGCGACACGGATTGCATTCGGAATACCGCTTTCGAGCACATCATACGTATCCACCAAAAGAACCGTTCCATCCGGATAATTTTCCGCATACTTTTTAAACGCCTCAAACTCATCGTTGTAAAACATAACCCAGCTGTGCGCCATCGTTCCGCTGATCGGAATATCAAACATTTTGCCGGCGAGAACCGTCGCCGTTCCGACCGCTCCACCGATGCAGCAGGCTCTCGCTCCATATACCGCCGCATCCATATTGTGGGCACGTCTTGCGCCGAAATCACTGACCGCACGGCCTCTTGCCGCCTTCACGATACGGCGTGCCTTTGTCGCGATCAACGACTGGTGGTTCACCTGCAGCAGGATCGCCGTCTCCACCAATTGGGCATCGATGAGTGGCGCAACTACCGTAATAACCGGCTCGCCGGGATACATGATCGTTCCCTCGCGGAAAGCATAAATATCTCCCTGAAAGCGGAAATTAGCAAGATATTCCAAAAATTCTTCTCCAAACACTCCCTGTTCCCGCAGATAACTGATATCTTCCCGCGAAAAATGCAGGTCATTGATGTACTCAATGATCTGTTCCAGGCCCGCAAATATCGCAAAACCACCATTGTCCGGGTTTTTGCGGTAAAATACATCAAATGCCACACGGGTATCCGCATTCTCCGTATTAAAATAACCATTGCTCATTGTCATTTCATAAAAATCCATTACCATGGACAAATTTCGTTGATCGTACTGCCGCATGATTCTACCTCTTTTCTTCTTTAATTTTCCAAAATCTGTATCTGGCACGACTTCATCGTGCACAACGCCGCCTCATGCGACTCCTTCGTCACGCCGGCACAGCAGGAAGCATCCACTTTGATATCCGTTTCCGGCATCGCCGCCTTCAGCAAAAGGGCATTGGAGACCACACAGATGTCTGTGCAAAGACCGATCAGTTCAATCTCTTCGATCTCGCCGGCGGTCTGGCTCTGCAGCAGATCCTCCATCAATTTTACCGAACCAAATGTCTCCTTTTCATAGACAGTGCATTGCTTGTCGCTGCATATTTTTCCCAGTTCCGGAAGGAGTTCCCAGCCCGGCGTCCCTTTGATGCAATGTTCCACCGGCAGATATTTTCCTTCGCGCGTCGAAAGATAGTCCTTTCCGTGTGTATCTTTCGTAAAGATCACTTCTCCCTCATAGTTCGCGGCTTTTTTTATCACCGCTGACACAATCGCCTGTGCTTCAGGCGTTCCGAGCGATCCATCGACAAAATCTTTCTGCATATCCACTACAATTAAAATCTTCATTTCCGCTCTCCTTTCGATCTCTTCAAACTGCATATTAAAGCCATTATAGACTGTTTTTTTCTGCGTGTCAAAAGTTAATGTTATTTTTCCCGCTAATAGTTGAAATATCGCCTGACAAATGTTACAATAAAATATATCGAATGAGGAGGAAAACACTATGGCGGATTATATACTCAGCTGTTGCTCTACAGCGGATCTGAGTGAGGAACATTTTACAAAACGGAATATTTCCTATATCTGTTTTCATTTTGAACTGGATGGAAAACCATATCCCGATGATCTGGGGAAATCCATTCCTTTTGACAAATTTTATGAGGCAATGGCAAATGGAGCTGACACCAAAACATCGCAGATCAATGCGAATGAATTTGAAGCTTATTTTGAACCATTTTTGCAGCAGGGAAAGGATATTTTGCATGTCACATTATCGTCCGGTATTTCCGGCGTGTTAAATTCTGCATGCCTGGCAAGAGATATTTTGAGTGAAAAATATCCGGAACGGAAAATATTGATCGTAGATTCTCTCGCCGCATCTTCCGGTTATGGTCTTTTGATGGACAAACTGGCAGATCTGCGCGATGAGGGAAGAGGCATCGATGAAGTGTATCAATGGTGTCTGGACAACCGTCTTCACGTACACCACTGGTTCTTTTCGACCGATCTTACTTTCTATATCAAAGGGGGACGTGTGTCAAAGACAGCCGGATTTGTCGGCGGGCTTTTAAATATTTGTCCTCTTCTCAATATGGACTATTTGGGACGACTGATCCCGCGTTTTAAAATACGTACCAAGAAAAAAGTGATCCGTGCGATCGTCGAGCAGATGGAACAGTATGCCATCGCCGGCACTTCGTACACCGGGAAGTGTTATATCTCACACTCCGCCTGCAAAGAGGACGCTCTTGCTGTGGCAGCCCTTGTCGAGGAACGTTTTCCGGCATTAAAAGGAAAAGTTGAAATCTATCCGATCGGAACGACCATTGGAAGCCACACCGGTCCCGGAACCGTCGCCCTGTTTTTCTGGGGCATCAGCCGGCCGATCGAAGAAGAATAAATCAGAGATTCTAAATTAAGGAGACGAAACACCATGAAAAAATTGGAAGAGTACGTAAGAAGTATCCCGGATTTTCCGGAGAAAGGAATCATTTTCCGCGATATCACGACAGTGATCCAGGATCCGGACGGCTTTCATCTGGCAATTGATGCCATGATCGAAAAAGTAAAAGATCTGGACTTTGATCTCGTAGTCGGATTGGATGCGCGTGGATTTATCTTTGGTTCCGCCATCGCCTATGCCCTCGGAAAAGGCTTTGTTCCATGCCGCAAAAAAGGCAAACTGCCGTGCGAAACCGTCTGCGCAAGCTATGAACTGGAATATGGCACTGCCGAGATCGAACTTCACAAAGATTCCATTGCCAAAGGACAGAAAGTCATTATCGTAGATGACCTGATCGCTACCGGCGGTACGGTGGAAGCCTGCGCCAAACTGGTAGAAGAGCTTGGCGGAAGCGTGGAAAAAATTGTATTTCTTCTGGAACTCGCCGGACTTCACGGCCGCGACAAACTGGCAGCCTACGACGTCGCTTCTGTGATCACGTATGAAGGAAAATAAGTCATAAGACTTATCAATAAAAAATACACAATTAAAGAAGGAGGACATTATGTTAGAAAAACTGTTCAAACTCAAAGAAAATGACACCACGGTAAAAACAGAAGTCATCGCCGGTCTGACAACCTTTATGACAATGGCTTATATTCTTGCCGTCAACCCAAGCATGCTTACCGCAGCCGGTATGGACACCAATGCTGCCTTGATCGCTACGGCGCTTGCTGCCTTTATCGGTACCCTTGCCATGGCATTTTTGGCAAATTATCCATTTGCTCTTGCTTCCGGTATGGGACTCAATGCTTACTTTGCTTATACCGTATGTGGTTCCATGGGATACTCCTGGCAGGTAGCTCTGCTCGCTGTATTCGCCGAAGGTATCGTATTTATCGTACTTTCCCTTACGAACGTACGTGAAGCAATCTTCAACGCAATCCCTCTTACATTGAAACACGGTGTAAGTGCCGGAATCGGACTTTTCATCGCTTTCGTTGGACTGCAGGGCGCACACCTTGTTGTAAATAGTGATTCCACTCTTACTACTTATGTAGATTTTGCAGGTGAATTCCACACCAAAGGAATTTGTGCCGTACTTGCGATCGTTGGATTGTTTATTACCATCGTACTTTACATCAAGGGATTTAAAGGTGCGATCCTGATCGGTATCATCTCCACCTGGATTCTCGGTATGATCATGGAAGCTACCGGTGTTTACCAGGTAGATGTCGAAGGCGGATTTTACTCCCTCTTCCCAAACCTTGCTTTTGTTGATCTGACAGATCTCGGAAAAACATTTGGCCAGTGCTTCCGCGCAGACCTTTCCGGCGTTAGTATAATCAACTTCATCGTCGTATTGTTATCTTTCCTTTTTGTCGATATTTTCGATACTTTAGGAACTTTGGTCGGTGTTGCTACAAAAGCAGATATGCTTGACAGCGAAGGAAAACTTCCTCGTATCAAACAGGCACTTTTGGCAGATGCGATCGCTACTTCTGCCGGTGCGATCATCGGTACTTCTACGACAACAACGTATGTAGAATCTTCTGCCGGCGTAGCCGCAGGCGGACGTACCGGATTGTCATCCGTAGTAACCGGACTTTTGTTCCTGATCTCCATCTTCTTCGCACCGATCTTCACAGCGATCCCTGGTTTTGCCACGGCTCCTGCTTTGATCTTTGTCGGATTTTTGATGGTATCTTCCGTAATCAAAGTTGACTTCTCTGACCTCACAGAAGCTATCCCAGCTTACCTTTGTATGCTCGCTATGCCTTTGATGTACAGCATCGCAGAAGGTATCGCAATGGGCGTTGTCTCCTATGTAGTCATCAATCTTCTTTGCGGAAAAGCGAAAAAGATCACTCCATTGATGTATGTACTTGCGGTACTCTTCATCTGCAAATACATCTTCTTATAAAATAACCATTCAGGAGTTTATTTATGAATTTATTAACCGCCGAAGGCATCACTCACAGTTATCATGACCGCCGCCTTTTTTCCGGCCTCTCATTCCACTTGAATGAGGGGGAAAAGGTGGGGCTGATCGGTATCAACGGAACCGGGAAATCGACCCTTTTAAAAATCATCGCCGGAATGCTCGTTCCGGATGAGGGAACCGTGATCCGCGGAAATCAGCTGACGCTGTCCTATCTTCCGCAGCCGCCCGAATTTGCGGATACCGATACGGTTTTGAGTGCTGCCTTAGCCGGTCTTACTGACAATGGCATCTGGGAACGGGAACCAGATGCCAAAAATATGTTGACAAGACTTGGCATCACCGAATTTACAAAACCCATTCACCAATTGTCCGGAGGACAGCGAAAACGTGTGGCTCTTGTCCGCACTCTTCTGACTGACGCGGACATTCTGATTCTTGACGAGCCGACCAACCACTTAGACAGTGCGATGGCCGAATGGCTTGAAAACAAGTTAAAGAACTACCGTGGTGCTCTCGTGATGATCACACATGACCGCTATTTTTTAGATAGTGTCGTGACGCGGATCGTCGAATTGGAGCAGGGAAAACTTTACAGTTACGCCGACAGCTACCTCGGATATCTCGCTCTGAAATCCGAGCGCAAAGAGATGGAGGCAGCGACCGAACGCAAACGTCAGAGTTTATTGAAAACCGAGATTCAATGGATGATGCGGGGTGCACGTGCACGTTCTACCAAACAGAAAGCACATATCGCCCGCTACGAGGCTCTCCGCGACGTAACACCGCCGAAAATCGAGGAAAATGTTCAGATGACCTCGGTCGCCTCCCGCCTTGGACGAACCACGATTGAATTGAATGGGATTTGCAAATCCTATGATGACCACACACTCATCCGGGATTTTTCCTATATTTTTCTGAAAAATGACCGCATCGGAATCATTGGGCCAAACGGTTGCGGAAAATCCACGCTGATGAAACTGATCAATGGGATCGAAGCGCCGGATTCCGGTACGATCACCATTGGACAGACCGTAAAGATCGGTTACTTTTCACAGGAAAACGAATATTTAGACCCGTCTCTGAAACTGATCGAATATGTCCGCGAAGGAGCCGAAGTCATTCACACCCCTACGGGCACCATCAGTGCTTCGCAGATGTTAGAGCGGTTTTTGTTTCCTTCCAATATGCATTACGCATTGATCGAGAAACTTTCGGGCGGCGAAAAACGCCGTCTGTATCTGCTTCGTATCCTTATGGAAGCGCCAAACGTCCTCTTTTTGGATGAGCCGACCAACGATCTTGACATCGAAACGCTGACGATCCTTGAAGACTACCTCGATCACTTTGCCGGCATCGTCGTGACGGTATCGCATGACCGCTATTTTCTGGATCGTGTCGTCCGCCGCATCTTTGCCTTTGAGGAAAATGGAACGATCACTCAGTACGAAGGCGGATACACCGATTATCTGAAAAAATCCGGCGACAAACTGTCGGAGATGAGCACCATTTCCGATAAAAAAGAAAGCAGCCGCAATCCGGATTCTGCTTCCAAAGATACATGGAAGAAAAATGCGCCAAAGAAATTGAAATTTTCTTACAAAGAACAGCGCGACTATGAAACAATCGAAGAGGACATACAAAAACTGGAAGAAAAAATTGCCTCTTTGGAGAAAGAAATGGAAGAATCTGCCAGCAATTACAGTCGTCTGACAGAATTAAATGAAGAAAAAGAAAATGCCGAAATGGCTTTGCTTGAAAAAATGGAACGCTGGGAATATTTAGAAGACCTGGCAGCCCAGATTGAAAATCAATAAAGGAGAATCAAAAGATATGCAGGAAAAATTAGTAATCACAGGAATGGGCGCCGTAACCCCGATCGGAATCGGCGTTGACACATATTGGAATAATCTGGTAGAGGGAAAATGCGGCATTGACCACATTACCCGCTTTGACGCCAGCGAACTGCCGGTACAGATTGCTGCGCAGGTAAAAGATTTTAACCCGGATGAGTTTATGACCAAGAAACAAAGCCGCGAGATGGATCTGTTTATGCAATACGGCTACGCCGCTGCTACAGAGGCTCTTGCCGATGCCGGGATTGAAGAAGGAACCGTCGCAAGCGACCGCATGGGCGTTGTCGTTGGTACCGCGATGTCCGGTGTGTCGATCATTGCGGAGACACAAGATGGACTGAGCACAGGAGCTCACAAAAAAGTCAGCCCTCGTTTCGTCCCTAAATTTATCGGAAATATCGCCGCTGCACAGATTGCCATTGCTAAAGGATACCACGGCCCAAGTCTTACCGTCAGCACTGCCTGCTCTTCCGGAGCCGATGCGGTCACAACCGCAGCCATGTTACTTCGTGCCGGAGAAGCCGACGCGGTCATCGTAGTAGGCGCAGATGCCAGCATCTGCCCGGTCGTTCTCTTGGGACTGGCTTCCGCCCACGCACTCAGTACAAACAACGACGATCCGCTGCACGCCAGCCGTCCATTTGACAAGGACCGCGATGGGTTTGTCGCAGGAGAAGGCGGTGGCGCGATCCTTTTGGAGACCGAAAGCCATGCGAAAAAACGTGGCGCAAAAATTCATGCAGAACTTGTCGGCTATGCCAACTGCACAGACGGCTACCACGTAACTGCTCCACATCCGGATGGAATCGGCGCGATCGCCTGCATGGAGCATGCCGTAAAAAAAGCCGGCATCTCCCTGGATCAGATCGACTACATCAACACCCACGGCACTTCCACCCCAATGGGCGATACGATCGAAGTAAACGCCGTAAAGAAGCTTTTTGGCGCACATGCTTATGAAATGGCTGTCACTTCGACAAAAGGCTCTACGGGCCATATGATGGGCGCAGGCGGCGTCACAGAGACCATTGCCTGCATCAAAGCAATTCAGACCGGCATCGTGCCACCTACTCTTGGCCTCGTCAATGCGGATGAACAATGCGACTTAAACCACGTTCCGGGAAAAGCGGAAAAACGCCCGGTACACTATGCTATGACAAATGCCTTTGGATTTGGCGGACAAAATTCCAGCCTCGTTGTAGGAGAATATCACGAATGAAACTCGCTGACCAAATTCATACGATAATGGAAGAAAATGACAATCTGACCGACGAACAGCTCGGTCAGGCTGTCGATTCTTTTTTACAGATACACACGGAAGAAATTCAGGAAGACGGATTGGACACCTACCACTGCCATCGCTACGAACCGACGCCATACCGTGTGCTGGAGGTTCTTTTCGATGCCTTTCCGCTCACGAAGGAAGATGTGCTTCTCGATTACGGAAGTGGTCTCGGCCGTCTGGCATTTTACTCGGCAGCCCGTTTCGGATGTCCGTGTATCGGCGTGGAAATGGCAGAAAAATGGTACACGATCGCCGAAAACAACCGGCTTTCTTTTGTAATGGACGACGCCGATATCCAATTTGTCCTTGATACCGCCGACCATTACGAAGTGGACGACAGCGTGACATGCATTTACTGCTTTAATCCCTTTTCGCCGGACGTTTTCCGCACCGTATTGACCCGGATCGAATGTTCCTTTGAGCGGAATCCGCGTACGCTCACGCTTGTTTTGTACTATCCGGAAGACGACACCATTTTTTATATCGAGCAGCATACCGCTTTCCGGCGGATCGATGAGATTGCCGCTTCCGAAGCAATAAAAAAAGACCGTAGAGAACGTTTTAGTCTTTACCGTCTGACACCCGATGACACATTTTAACCGGTTAAATTTTTATGAAATAGTTGTAAATATGACCCGAATCGGTTATACTTAATAAAGGTAACAAATTAAGAAAGGAAGTGATTTACCATGTATAGCAATGAATTGATTGAAAAAATGCTGATGACGTTCGATCATCAATACGATTCCAATTCAAAATTTTACGATTCACTTCCTTATGTACGGGATTATGATCTGTGTAACTGGACTCCACTCCGTATGCAGAGCGGAAATATTATTAAATATTATCAATATCAACTGGGAAAACCGGTCATTCTTCAGACCGATCCGGATAATGAATAAAATAAAATCATTCTTCGCCGCGTTCTTTTTTCTTTAACTCACCGACAAACACTTTTCGAATGCTGTTTACCGTTCGAAAAGTATAGGTACTTTTTCCACAATGCGCACAAACTTCATTGTCTTTATTAAAGTCTTCTACTTCTTCCTGATATCCACATACGGGACAAGTAACGAGAATTTTTGAATTTTCCTCTTTCAAATCTATACACCTCATTTTATACTGCTTCGTACAATATCGAAGCTTAATCATCAATCTTATTTATTATACAACAAAACAGCAGAAAAATCAATTAGAAATTGGTGGAAAAGAGGCACCGCCGGTCTCTGCAAGTGCCTCCTGATTTATTCCTGTCTTAACTTTTCGACCATATCCCATCTTTTTGAACACGATCCCAGTCGACGGTCAATACGTCAACAATTTTGCCGTTATAGCCAACCTGCTCTGATTCCTGAATATATTTTTGACGAAGCAGATTATCTAACGCAAGTTTTACCCGTTCCTTCGGAACATTGTTGTACTCTGCGACACTTTTTACTGTCTTCCAGTACGTAACCAATGTACGCGGTTTCGCACGCAGACGGTACAAACTTACAAATATCAAATCATTGTAATGATCTTTTTCCTGTGACTGCCGTGGCATCTCTACATAACTTGTCGCTATGGATTTTAAATGGTTGCTGAATGCAAACTTCACGCCGTAAATAATAACTTTTTTCCCAAGTTCTTTCAAATACTCTGCCACTTTAAGAAAATGTGCATCACCGGTAAATAAAATATACACATCCGGACTTTTCTTTTTTGACGCATAGCGGTAAATCTGATCCAAAATGATAACATCTGTAAAATCTTTATCTACGCCAATCTTTTCACTCGCTGTATGCACGATGCCAGATGTAATTTTTTTAAGACGGTCCAAGTCTTTTCCAATATTTGGTTCCGAAAAATCCCCAAAGAAAAATATGTCTTTCATATGAAATTCATTTTTTAATTCCTTCAGCCATTCATCTACATTGGGACGCATCTGAAAACGATTTGAATATCCGTAAAACCAGTGCTCATAATCGACAAAGGCAACTGCCTCTCTTTTTTTCGATTTCCCGAACATTATCTCCCTCCTTTCCTTATTGTTTGAAACACCATATATAGTGTAACACAAAATAACAACTATTGCAAATAGTTGCTTTTTCCCCATTGTTTTTGCCGGCGTTTCTCATCCACCTCAATCCACTCATCAAGTGTCAACGGCGTATAATCCGAGAACATGCAGAAACAATTGATCATGTGGCACGGAATCGGCTGTGGTTCGTCCGCATATCGCGATTTTACGCATGTCTGCCGCGTGCGGTATATAAATTCATTGATGAGCAGCTCATCGTGCGAATTATGCACGTGTCCGTAAAGCATATAACTTTTCGGATTGCCCTCGTCATCGAGGCGATACTGCCCGTTGTAACAAAAGATGGGATAATGGCTCAATACAACCTTCCGCTTATTGTCATGCACTTCCGCATACAGCTTGATCCAGTCAAAGCGCGATGTGTCAAATTTACGATGGCGGATCACATGATCGTGGTTTCCTTCGATGAGAAATAATCTGCCGTGCAGGCGGCGCAGCACCTCATTGGTCTCTTCCGCATGACCGGCAGAGAAATCTCCGAGGATCACCACCTCATCCCCTTCTCTTACTTTTTTATTCCACTTTTCAATAATATATTCATTCATTTCATGTGCCGAGGCAAATCCGCGGCAGTCAAGACTGCGATTTAAGTTCTCATGAAAAAAATGCAGATCGGATATATAATACCGCATCGTATTCTCCGTTTCTATTTTTGATTTGCCTTTGCCTGGAATTTTTCATCGTTTACGATAAAGCGCTCATGAACACCTTTTCCAATTGTTCCACGCTCGTCCTTTGCTTCTACGCGGAAGGTAAGTTTTCGTCCGTCTACGGCGATCAATTCGCTCTCACAGGTGACCGTCATTCCAAGCGGTGTCGGTGCGTCGTGGGATACATCCAAATGGATTCCAACCGTTCCGCAGCCTTCGTCCAATTCTCCTGCAACACTCTTCCAAGCGGTCTCTTCCATCAACGCGATCATTGCCGGCGTAGCGAACACATCCAATGTACCGCTTCCCATCGTCTTCGCTGAATTTTTTTCGCTTACTACTACTTGCTGGATTCCTTTGATTCCTGTATTCATATTCTTTTCCTCCTGTCGTTTCTTATTCGCTAAATGGCGGAAAAACTGCGTTTCTTCCGCCTCTTTTATTGTCTTACAAAACGCTTTTGAAGTCAATAAAATGCGCATAAAAAATTTTTTTAAATTTTTTTCAAAAAAAGTATTGACAAATGCATTACCGTATAATATAATAGGTCTTGCGTTGTGACAAACAAGACAGCGCAGAGAACAAGCCGGGGTGTGGCTCAGCTTGGCTAGAGCGCCTGATTTGGGATCAGGAGGCCGCAGGTTCGAATCCTGTCACCCCGATCATGAAGCATCCTGTTTCATTTCAAAATAAATTTCATATTGATGCTATAGTTTAAACTATAGCAGACACATGCGGGTGTAGTTCAATGGTAGAACACTAGCCTTCCAAGCTAGATACGTGGGTTCGATTCCCATCACCCGCTTTTGAAAACCGTTTTTTGATAAAGCGGATTTTTCAATGTGTGTCAGTAGCTCAGTTGGATAGAGCAACGGCCTTCTAAGCCGTGGGTCGGGGGTTCGAATCCCTCCTGACACGATACATATCCATATTTCGGATATGTCAGGGATGAGCAGCTGATATGCTGGAATTTCATCTGGTGGGTATAGCGCAGTTGGTTAGCGCGTCAGATTGTGGCTCTGAAGGCCGTGGGTTCGAATCCCATTACCCACCTTTTCCTATTTTAATATGTAGGATGTTGGGCTATCGCCAAGGGGTAAGGCATAGGACTTTGACTCCTACATTCGCTGGTTCAAATCCAGCTAGCCCAGTTTGAATTTTCAAAGACACGATAAATATCGTGTCTTTTTTTATTTCTGCCTAATCATCTTCTTCCGTGCATTCCTGCGGACGGAGTACAGTGCTGCGGTCTGCCAGGATCTTTTCCGTAAAATAATCACAGTCCACAGTTCCCTCAATCCCTCTGACGCGCCCTGCGTCCGTATACTGCCATCCTGCCCACTCACGCCAGTCATTGTTCATCTCCGGTTGATTCACTCCATATTCGGCAATCCAAAGCGGATAAAATGCCAGCCGCTCGTCAAATACATTGGCTGCGTTGCTGGCATCACTGTAAACCGCCACCATTTTCTCGGTAAGCGTCTCTAATTCTCTTAAAAAGGCAAGCGACACCGCATTGATCTGCTCTCGGTCCAGATCTCCAAAGGATTCAAAATCCATAACCGGACAAGCCTCGTAGCGCTTCTCCCGGATGACTCTGGCAAAATGTCTCGCCTGTTCCCGCCCCTCTTCTACCGTCCGTGCGGTCAGATAATGATAAAATCCGATTTTCAGTCCTGCTGTTTGTGCTTCGCGATAATTGCGCTCGAAATCGGGATCTACTTCCCGGTCTCCCTCGCTCGCCTTAATGTAGACGATACGTATGCCGGCGCGGCGCACTTCAGTAAAATCAATCCTGCCTTCCCAATGACTGACATCGATTCCTTCTAATCTCCTTCGGCTCTGCATTTCTTTTCTCCATTCGGGTAACATCTTAGTATTATCCTATGACAGAAAATCCAATGTGTGCCTTACTGCTGCAAAATCGCTCTTACTTCCTTTAAGAAGCATTCCATCTGCTCATCGGTACCAATCGTAATCCGCAGATAATCGCAGATACGCGGTTTATTGAAATAGCGCACGAAAATGCCCTTTTCGCGGAGTTTCTCAAAGATTTCTTTGGCGGGAACGTCCTTGTGTCCCGCAAAGAGGAAATTGGTGTAGGATTCTTTGACATCAAATCCAAGTTTTTCCAATTCTTCTTTTGTCTTTGCACGGGTGTTCATAACCTTCTTAATATTTTCCCGGAAATACTCTTCATCTTCCAGAGAAGCGGCTCCGATCAAAATCGACTCGGTATTCATCGTGTAGGAATTGATGGACTCCTTCACATCCTTCATTGCCTGGATCAATGCCGGATTTCCCATCGCATAACCGATACGCATGCCGGCCATGGAACGCGATTTGGAATACGTACGAACGACAAGAAGGTTGTCGTATTTGTCAATTAATGGCAGTACGCTTTCGCCACCAAAATCCACGTACGCTTCATCGATGATAACAACGACTTCCGGATTGGCAGCGATGATTTCTTCCACCTGCGAAGTCCCCAGCGCGATCGATGTCGGCGCATTTGGATTGGCAATCACGACTCCACCATTTTTCTTTTTATAGTCATTCACATTTATTGTAAAATCTTCCTGCAATGGCGGGCATTCATACGGAATGCGGTATACTTCCGCCCAGACCGGATAAAACGAGTAGGTAATATCCGGGAAAAGGATTGGCGTATCCGAATTGAAAAAGGTTAAAAAGGCAAGTGCCAGCACATCGTCAGAACCCACACCGGTAAATACCTGATCTGCTCCGATTCCGTGGTATTTTGCCAGCGCCTCGACCAAAATGGACGCCGACGGATCCGGATACAGGGAAAATCTTGACACATTTACTTTTCCATGCTCGTCAAATACTTTCGGTGACGGCGGATACGGATTTTCGTTGGTATTTAATTTAATGATATTGGTCTGTTTTGGCTGTTCTCCCGGCACATACGGGGTCACTTTGCGGACATTTTTTGCCCATTTCATCTCGTTACTCATCATAGCCTCCATTTATTTATAACTTTCTGCCAGTCGTTCAAATGCCGGCAGCGATCTCTCGATCATATCATAGTCTACACAATACGCGATACGCACGTAACCCGGGCACGCAAAGGAGCTTCCCGGCACCAAAAGAAGATGCTCTTCTTTGGCTCTTGCCACAAACGCTTTGTCGTCCTCTTCCAGTGTCTTTACAAACAGATAAAAGGCACCATCCGGGCTCGCACACTCAAAGCCAAATTTGCGAAGGCTGTCCACGAGAAGTCTACGGTTTTTGTCATAAATTTCCACATCGACTTTGGCATCCAGACAGCGCGCAATCGTCAGCTGCTGAAGGGACGGCGCATTGACAAAACCGAGGATACGTGTCGCCACATTGGCGGCTCCGATCACGTCTTCCGCATCTGCCATTTCATCCGGCAGCACGAGATAGCCGATACGCTCTCCCGGCAAAGATAAGGACTTGCTGTAAGAATAGCCAACGATCGTATTGGCATAATATTTTGTCACATATGGGACTTCCACTCCTCCATAAACGAGTTCACGGTAAGGTTCATCGGAAATCAGGTAGATGTCTGTACCAAATTCTTCCTGCTTGTCCTCCAGCACTTTCGCCAAATCCCGCAATACTTTTTCGGAATATACTACGCCTGTAGGATTGTTTGGTGTATTGATAATGACCGCTTTGGTCTTTGCTGTTATTTTTTTCTCTAACTCGTCTAATTTCGGCATAAACGTCGCTGTGTCCGGAGAAATCACAACGACCTTTCCGCCGTAATTTGCCACATAATTATTGTACTCTCCGAAATACGGTGCGAACACGATCACTTCGTCGCCCGGATTCAGCAATGTTTTCAACGCAACATTGAGGCCTCCGGCGGCTCCCACGGTCATGACAATATTTTTCTCGTGGAAATGGGTATCAAATTGTGCATTCAGATGGTTCGCGATGGCAGCACGCACTTCCTCGTAACCGGAATTGCTCATATAACCGTGAACGTATCCCGGTGTCTCGTTCTCCAGCACATCGATCATCGCCTGCTTTACTTCTGCCGGCGGTTCTACACTCGGATTTCCCAAACTGAAATCATATACATTTTCTGCTCCGTATTTTTTTGCCATGATTTTTCCTTCTTCAAACATGGCGCGGATTACAGAACTTCCTTTCACCAATTGCTGCATCTGTTCTGATATCATGATGTCCTTCCTTTCTTAATGGCTGTACTCTTATGCCAGCGCATTGTTCACATACTGCATGATCTCATAATTATCTTCCGGCATCTGACAGCCGACGATATACGTTCCCTCGTTGTCTGAACAACGCAATATGCGGCCCTCCAGATGTCTCTGATCTTTCAGTTCAAAGTCTGGTATCGTAATCGCGATCTCTTTGCCTTTTGCCTCATGAAAGAATGAATTTTTCGACGAAAAAGCAAAACCATTCGCGCTGATATTTTCCATATTTCCATCAAATGTTTCGCCGGATTCTTTATCCAAAATCTGACATTTCAGTGTCATGTCGAGACGCGGATATTTACGACGGTTATAAATCTTTGGACGGGATGTAAAAAGGACTTTATAATGTTCTGCCGGCTTTGTAATCTCTACGCTGTCCCAGCAGTACAAAATATTGCCGACGGTAATCTGCATTTCGCCATCTAATTTCTTTTTATTTGTTACCGGAATCGACTGACCGCAAGCTACCAGCAGACCATCTTCATGACTCTCCACAAGTTCACCGTGGTATTCTTCCGGCTCACCCTCTCCTTCTTCCGGATGGGAGATGAGCATAACTTTCATGCCCTTTTTCAAATCTTCCACACCCATAAATCCGCCGATTCCAAGCTCAGTCATCAAGTTTTCGACAACGTGCTCGATGCTGTCGATGTTCAATGCGGTCTCCGCATATTTGCTGAGCATGGTCTTCGTCGTCTCGTCAGAATGATCGATGCGGTCAGTCATTGTCTCCACAACGCCGGAAACCTGTTCCATATTTTCCACAAGATGGGTATTGGATTTTTTCACTTCTTTCATCGCGGAATCAATTACTTCGATGTTTCTTCCCAATTGACCGGAATCTGCCGTAATCTTCTCCACACTCTGATTGGTCTGATTTACTTTTTCAAGCGAAAGCTGGATCAATTCCAATGTCTTCTGGATCGCCTCGGTCATATGCGCTGACGTTTTTTCCAAATGTTCAAGAGCTTCCTGAATCTGACCGGAAGACGTCTGTGTCTCTGTGCTGAGTACACGGATCTGCTCTGCCACGACAGCAAAGCCTCTGCCGCCCTCGCCCGCTCTTGCCGCCTCAATCGAAGCATTGAGTGCGAGCAGGTTTGTCTGATTGGAAATCCTCTCAATCGTTCCGGTTTCCTCTTTTACCATCTCAAACTGCGAAGTAAAATCCTGCAGCACCGTTTCTACTTCTGTAGAAAGTTCTGACATATGCTGCGTCGTTGTAATTACATTTTCAAGGTCTTCCCGGCTTGCATTTGCATGTTCCACGGATTCGTGGACCAATTCTACCATCTCGCCGATCAGTCCTGCCACATTCTGTACCTGCGTATTGATTGTCTCTGTCATATTTTGGGAGGACTGCGTTTTTTCCTGCAGGGTATGATTGTTGTCCGTCAACTCATTCATCCCCAAAACAACGATATCTGCGCCGTGTTTATTTTCGGCTGCAAGTTCACGCACGACAGCCACTCCATCTACGATCGTATTGCTCGCGGTCTTTACTTTGTCAACGGTTGTAACAACACGCTTCAGATCAGATTTCACACTGTCAAGCATCGCACCGTCGGATTCGTTCAAATGACGGATGGACATGACGTAGCAGATGTAGCACAAAATAATACAGGCAAGCTGCAACGTATATTCTTTGAAATCATTCTCCGAATTGATGCCGTTATTGTATTTTATGACAGCACTCATAATGATAATGATCGTATTAACGACACCACATTGTATCATGAAGGTCCGGTTTTTGTACAGAACAAGCAGACTGGTAACCGGTAGTATGTACGTAAATGCAATGTGGGAAGGTGTCGTGCAGATTACAAAGGTATAAAAAATCCCATATCCGATCGCAATTTCATATTTATAATAATCCGTTGCCATTCCTTTCACTTTCAAAAGAATCTGCCCTGCAAAAAACGGAATCCAGCAAAGCAGTACAAAAGTCAGAAAATATGGACCGCTTCGAATTCCTTTTGAGGTATCTGAACCGTAGTTCGCTGTCAATAACAAGGCAAAAACAAGCCAGATCTTTCTCGCCCGCCGGTTTGCTTTTGCTTTAAATACATTCTCGTCGTAGTTCATCTGTCATCCTCCAATCATTTGTTTTCTCGTAACTATTCAGGATTGTTACGCTTTCTCAAAAAAATGCACCATTTGGTTCATTGTCTCTCTGCTCTCTTTCAAATACGGGTCAAACACACTGAATGCGTGTGTGAGTTTTTTATCTTTCCGAAAGTCTTTCAACTGGAACCGCATTCCATTTTCTTTCAAGGCTTTGGCAAATTGCAAGGTGTAATGCTCCAGCATGTCCTCTTTGCTTGTCACCAGATAACATGGCGGCAGCGCTTTGATAATTTCTGGGCAATCCGGCTTTTCATAACGTTTAAATGCTTTTCGCCGCTCCCCTTTTCCATAAAGATAACGTGGAAGAAAAAGTCCAATCTGGTCGAATTTTGTCGTATAGAACATTCCACTGATCAATCCCAATGCCCGCACAGGCAAAGTAGTCGGCACTACTCCCGCTGCCTCAGCAAGCGCCCCGCAATTCTGCATCGCAGCCGCGTAGATAAGCAGGCAGGCTCCGCCGCTGTCTGCCACGGCATAAATCTTTTCTGCATTTCCCTGATATGTTTCAATCAATGTCTGAATCTTATCCATCGCACGGCTTACCGACTCAAACTGGTCGTAAATCATGCAGTCCGGAACCAGTGGATATTCAACCGAAAATACCAAAAATCCAAGTTTTACCAATTCCGCACAATAGTACCGGTTAAATTCTTTTGTCCCGATCACCATTCCGCCGCCATGCACATTGACAATGACCGGCAGTTTTTCCTGTGTTCGTTCCTTCGGCTGGTAAACATTCAACCGATGTTCCTTTTTTCCATCTTCTATGTAAACAATATCCGTGATTTCTTCCACTTCTTCGGGGAACGTAAACCGCTCTTCCTGTTCTTTTTGCTGCTTTGCAAAATCCTCTCGCTGTTTATAAAATACATTTGTCAGAATGCCCAATTTTTCACGCTCCATTCCACGTTCTTATTCTTCTGTGTGTCTTATTCTAGCGTACCACAATTTTGCGGTTTTGTAAATCGAAAATGCTATGTCTCTGTAGGGTTTTTGAATGGCAGCTCCGGTTGTGATTTCCCTGCGTGGGGGGCAGCTGCCGGCTTTGTTGACGCTAGTCAACATCTTTATTGTCGGCGGCGACCTGCCGTCGCGGCACAGCCGCGGGGGCATTTCCTTGCACCACTGCTATGACTTGCTTTTCCTTCTTCCGCGGTGCTACCCTTCTCTTTGGGCTGAAGACTCACCTCTGCTACGACTTGCTTTTTCCTCTTTCCGGGGTGCCAGGCTTCTCTTCACGCTGGTCACTCACCACTGTAATGACTTGCTTTTCCTTCTTCCGCGGTGCTACCCTTCTCTTTGGGCTGAAGACTCACCTCTGCTACGACTTGCTTTTTCCTCTTTCCGGGGTGCCAGGCTTCTCTTCACGCTGGTCACTCACCACTGTAATGACTTGCTTTTCCTTCTTCCGCGGTGCTACCCTTCTCTTTGGGCTGAAGACTCACCTCTGCTACGACTTGCTTTTTCCTCTTTCCGGGGTGCCAGGCTTCTCTTCACGCTGGTCACTCACCACTGTAATGACTTGCTTTTCCTTCTTCCGCGGTGCTACCCTTCTCTTTGGGCTGAAGACTCACCTCTGCTACGACTTGCTTTTTCCTCTTTCCGGGGTGCCAGGCTTCTCTTCACGCTGGTCACTCACCACTGTAATGACTTGCTTTTCCTTCTTCCGCGGTGCTACCCTTCTCTTTGGGCTGAAGACTCACCTCTGCTACGACTTGCTTTTTCCTTCTTCCGGGGTGTTAGGCTTCTCTTCATGGCAGTTGCTCACCTCTGCTATGACTTGCTTTTCCTTCTTCCGCGGTGCTGGGAAAACAAGCAACCTGCGTCGCCTGTTTTCTCTCTTTTCGTTGCCTTTTGCCGCTTCACAACCCGAGAAAGGCAACCCAATTTTACTTTTTCCTCTTTTTACGTTGCTTTTCTAGCTTCTTGCCCGCCCTAAAAGCAACCTACGTCGCCTGTTTTTTCTCTTTTCGTTGCCTTTTGCCGCTTCACAACCCGAGAAAGGCAACCCGTGCCACTACACAACCTACCGCCTCCGGGGCGCCCCCTTCGTTCTACCGGGGACCATCGGTTTTCGCGAGGGATTTAGAACGCCGCCGGTGCATCGAGGGCGTTCTTTGCCCTCATGCACCGCTGCGTGCGTTCTCTAAGCGCAAGCGGATCCCGAGGCGAAAACCGATGGTTCCCTCACTCAAAGGTAATACTCGCATACGCATCGACGGTCCCATATCCCCACTCCCGGCTCGGATACTCCTCGCCTCGTGGGGCGGCTCCGCGGATCAAGAGCTCCGGCACGATGTTTCCGTTGAGTTCGGCCACATCAAACTGCTGTAAAAAGAGTGCGGCGATGCCGGTCGTAACAGCGGTGGCGACGCTGGTTCCGGTCATTGTGCCATATTGTCCGCGGGGATAAGGGCCAAAAATTTCCACCCCCGGTGCCGTCACATCCGGTTTGATGATGCCGTTCGGCGTGAAGCCCCGGCTTGCCTGCGCGTAAAAGGCATTATTGACCGGGTTGTAGGCAGAGATTGTAATGGCATTTCTCGCATTTCCGGGTTCGCAGATTGTCGTATCCGGATTCGGGCGTGTAAACACCGTTTCGCCTTCCAAAAATTGGGTGATAGGAAGCCACATATGGTAGTGCGGATAATCCTGCCGGGAAGTGACGACAATTTTCCACACGCCAGGCTTCGTGTCCTCGAAGCGGAATAAGATCACTTGATCCCTCGTCTGTCCCTGCACACGGCCGGTTCGGATCTCAAGATTTGTATTTTCGATGGGAAACCGTTTCTGTCGTTGTAAGCCATCTTCTGCCCGCGTTAGTCCGAGCGAACTTCCCCCTGGCGAAATTACATCAAACGACACACTTCCGGGTGTCTGCCACCACAATTCGCAAACAAACCCAAGACTCGTCCTCTCAACGTCGATCTGAATTTCCTCTTCCTTTTTGGTAATTTCATAATGATGACCGGCGGAACCTTCATTTCCGGCGCAGGCGACGATACTTGCCCCTGCCATATTATTGATATCAATGAGATGACAGAGTGGAGAAGCTCCGTCGTGATTTCCGAGACTGCTCCCCATGCCAACGCAGATTGCAACCGGTCGCCCCAGAGAATACGCCACTTGCAGAATATACATAATTCCTGCCATAATATCATTTTCCTGATAGCATGGCACTTTTGACGGCACGCGGTAATATTCGCGGTAACTGTTTTTCGCCTCTTTGCATTTGACAACGATAATCTGAGAAAGCGGCGCAATGCCCGAAAACTCCCTGCCTGGAATTTCGTTGCCTGCTGCCACGCCTGCCAAAAATGTTCCATGACCGATTTCATCACGCGTCGGCAGATAGGAGGATGGCTGTTCCTGTTTTAGTGCCTCATTGATCTCCTGTTCCGAAAATACGCGGCCATAATCAAACTGCGACGGACCATCCTCGCGGATCGTCTGATCCCAGATGGAATGAAGGCGCGTCGTTCCATCGGCATTGCGGAATGCCTCATGCGTAAAATCAATGCCCGTATCAACAAATCCCACGATCACACCCTGTCCATAAAGATCCAAATAAGGCTGCCTGCGAATCCGCATCACGCCGGCAGCCTCCAATGCTTCATATCCCATAAGCCCATATACGTGTGGCACGGTGCCATAGCCAAATTGATTGATCGTCTGACTGTCAATCCTGCTTTCCTCGCGGTATACGATCGTTCCGCCGCTACTGATCCGGCTGTAACACGTGGGCCGGTATCTCTCCACCAACGTCTCTTCTCGGATATATGAAGAGACAATATAATCCAATACCTGTTCCGAATAAATCGCTTCTGTACAAGTCACAAGTCTGCCTCCCGGCTTTTTTACCAAGTATATGCAGAAAATCAAAATTTTTTCACAACATCTTCTTTCTCTTAAAATAAAGGATCAACAGCAGTACAATAAGTACACTGGCAAAGATCACGCCGGGATACCCGCTCCGCAATTCTGGCATATTTTGGAAATTCATACCATACCATCCCGTGATGAGTGTAAGCGGAAAGAAAATGGTCGATATCACGGTCAAAAACTGCATATTGGCATTCTGTCTGGCATCGACGTAACCCTGGTAGGCATCGCGAACCTGTCCGGCATATTCAAGAAGATGCACCGTCTTTGACATAAGGCGATCGGCGCGGTCCGTCACGGTGCCAAAATATTTCGTCTGTTTTTTGGCAAAAAATCCATTTTCATTGGTCTCCAATTCCCGTCCGAGATCCATAAGCTCATCGTAATAACTGCGAAGCGTCAAAAGTTCTTTGCGAACCGGCGAAAAATCGGTGAGAAAATGCCCCGCATGCCCTTCCGAGATGCGCTCTTCCATCTCCATCAAGCGTTTTTCATATTGAACCAATAATTCGAGATCACGGTGAATAAATTCTGTAATATAATAATAGAGAAACTTTTCCTTCGTCATTTCGCGATTCCTGTTTTTTCGCTGAATCCGCCGAATCAAGCGATACGAAAAATCGCTGTTATCCACAAGCACAATATTTTTCTCGTTGACAAAGAAAAGAATGGCGTAGCGTTTTCCCAAAAGATCAAGAAGTTTCGGGATATAAAATGACCCGATCATGCACTCCTGCTGGCTTTCCACCTTGCAAAATCCGATATCCGAAAGCTGCACTTCCCCTTCGTAACGCATCTGCGCCTGTTCCAATGCAGCCTTTGCGCCCGCTTCTGTCGTCACAAAAACCCGGGAAGTCATGTCCTCCCCGAGTTCCGGTAAATCTGTCTTTTTCTGTTCCCGCAGGCATGCTCCCAGCATGAAGATCATACAGCCGCCTCCAATTCCAGTTTCATTTCTTCCATCTGCTCTTCTTCCAGTTTGACAAATACGACACCATCCATCGTCTCCTCTGCAATGCCGACGCAGTTATCTGCCACACGATCCAGATTATAAAGAATGCTGGAATACGCCTGTGTCAATGCCGGATCGCAGATTTTCTTCTCGACACGGTTCAAATGCGCTTTCGTATTTTTCTTCTGTGCCTTACGCATTTTACTGCGGTTTTTAATGACAATTTCGGCCTCAGCGCAATCGCCATTGATGACGGAATCCATTGCCTCCGTAAATAGATTTTGTGCAATTTCGATGCATTGGCGAAGTTCGGTGACCGCCTTATCGGAAAGATCTTTTCCCTGCAGCTGCATGTTATCACTCGCTGCCGCAATATCCGCACACCGGTCTGCGATGCGGTCAATATTGTTCGTCACAAATAAAAATCCTGCGGTCTGCTCCGACTGCTGCTCCGTGAGCATTCCACTCGAAAACAGTTTGGTAATGTATACTGAAATACACTCTTGAAGTTCTTTTACGGTCTGATACGCATTTTCATACTGCTGTCTCGCGTAACTTCCGCCCACGCCGCTGATGCTGTCTTTCAAAGCACTGACCATCATTTCGCTGTAATTTGCCAGTCGTTTCATTTCCTCCGACACAAGATACATCGCCGGCAGCGGTTTGCCGATCATTTTGTCATCGAGATACTGCGGCGCCTGATCCATCGCTACAGTCTTGTCCTTCCCGCGAATAATTGAGGTGACAATTTTTACCATGACCGGAATGAGTGGCAGCCAGACGATCGTACAAAATACATTGAACGACGTATGTGCATTTGCAATCTGTCTTGAAATGACCTCCACTTCATTTCCTTTTGGCGATATAAACTGTACAAATTTGGCAAAAAACGGAATGATAAATACAAAAACAATACTTCCGCTTATATTAAATATACTATGCGCAATCGCCGTTCTTTTGGCGTTTTTCGACTGTCCGATCGAAGCTAACAGAGCCGTAATAGTCGTTCCGATGTTGTCGCCGAGCAGAATTGGGATCGCTCCGGTGAGTCCTATTACACTTGTCACGCCATCCGGCATTGGCTGCGATGCAAAGTTCTGAAGTACCGCGATCGTCGCCGAACTGCTCTGTACCACAAGTGTCATCACTGCGCCCAAAATCACGCCAAGCACCGGAATATGTTTTACCTGAACCATCATATCCACAAAGATCGGACTATTTGCTAATGGTTTCATAACACTTCCCATGATCTCGATTCCTTCAAAGAGCAACCCAAATGACAAAATGACCATTCCGATGTTTTTTACCTTTTCTTTTTTTCCTAAAAACTGGAGCATAAATCCGATAAATATGATGGGATAAATGTAATTGCTGATTTTAAAGGCCATCAGCTGCGCTGTCATGGTCGTCCCGATATTCGCACCAAAAATAACGGATATCGCCTGCGGCAGGCTCATAAGTCCGGCACTTACAAATCCGATGACCATAACCGTGGTCGCCGAACTGCTCTGCAAGACCGCCGTAACAAGAGCACCCGCCAGCGCACCCATCAACGGATTTTTTGTCAGAAAACTAAGAACTTTTTTCATCTTTTCCCCGGCAGCCTTCTGCAGCGCATCACTCATGGAATTCATTCCAAAAAGAAACATTGCGAGGCCACCCACCAAACCAAATATAATTTTCGCCGTCTCGTTCATAAGTATTTTCCTCTTTTCTCCTTCATTTTCTTTTACTTTAACACCGCATTGTATAATCTAATTCTTGTTTGTGTAAAAGTTAAGTAAAATTTGGGAGAAATCAGGAATATCACTAAAAAATAAGTGCTTCTTCATGAACCATTTTATAGAGTGCTTCGATATCCGGATAGAAATACCGGTCTTCGTCAGCAAATGCCACTTCTTCCCGAATCCTTTTCTGCACTTTCGCTGTCGCCGTGGAACTCTTCAATGGTTTCTGCAATTCGATGGCCTGCGCTGCCACCATAAATTCAATTCCAATAATATATTGTAATTTTTTGGCAATATCAATAGCTTTCTTACCTGCAAAATAAGCAAACGAAACAGGAGATTCCTGCTCTGCACAAGTTGGGATGCTGTCAATGCTGCAGGAAGTTGCCAGCACTTTCATCTCGTTTAAAAGTCCGGCAGCGGTATACTGCGGAATCATAAAACCGTTGTTTAAGCCCGGATTTGGTGCCAGAAATGCCGGAAGATCATTGTTCAGATAACGATTCACCATACGATCCACACAGCGTTCTGCCAGATTTCCTACCATGGCTGCTGCCATACCAAGCATATCCGCGTGGCTTCCTACATAACTTCCGTCGAAGTTGCCGCACATCAGAGCCACACCGCCATCTTCGGTTTCAAACAGTTCCGGATTATCACTTACACCGTGCATTTCATCCACAATAACTTCTTCCGCCTCCAGCACAATTTTCTTTGCTGCGCCGAGAATGTGAACCATTGAACGAAGCACATAAGGATCCTGCACACGTACATTTAGATATTTTTCACAAATCTCACTGTCCGCCAACATTTCACGAATGATTTTTGCGGACTCTATCTCCTCTGCGTGGTTTTTTGCTATATGAAGCCGTTCATCCAGCGATTTAATGGTTCCCTGGAGTGCTTCAAAGACCATCGCGCCAACCACATCAAGATTTTTTACTGCAATCTTCATTTCATTTACTGCGAGAAGCCCCATTGCTGTGACAGAAGTCGAACCATTCAGAAGGCTCAGTCCCTCTTTGCAGGCAAACTCAACCGGTTTCAATCCTTTTTTCTGCAATACCGGCAGACTTTCCACTTTCTTTCCGTCTTCCCAGACATAGCCTTCCCCCATATAGGTAAGAGCAATGTGTCCTTCGACAGCGAGATAACCGACAGAACCATCTCCCGGGGCAAATGGATAAATTCCAGCATTCAGAAAATCTTTAATCAAGGTTATTGTATCTAATTTAATTCCCGATAGACCCTTTCCGGTATTTAAGATCTGCATTAACATAATTGCACGTACTTGTTCTTCCGGCAATGGCTCACCTACCGACACCGAATGCGAGCGCACAATATTTTTCTGCAGCTGAACGGCGTCATCCGGTTTTATAACATAGCGTACATTTTCACCGAAGCCCGTTGTCACACCGTATATCGCCCGGTTTTCCTCCAAAAAATGATCGATCATCCGGCGGCTTTTCTTAATTTTTTCTACCATTTCTTCACTAAATTCCAAAATGGCTTCTTTTTTTACAATCTGCATAAATTCATCAAGTGAAATTTTACAGTCTGTCAATACAATCGTTTTACTCATTTTTTCTGCCTTCTTCCTATTTGTAATAATCCAATTTCTTTTCGATAATATTAGCCGCTTTTCCGATAATGCAGTTCATGATCAGATAAAACACACCTGCTACGATCAACGGTACCGTAGAGAAAAAGTGTGTCATCTGGGTACAGGCAACTTTGAAAAGTTCTGCGACACCGATTGTCTGTGCAAGAGAAGTATCTTTTACCAATGTCATCAGCTCATTCGTATAGGGAGGCACAATTCTCTTGACCACCTGCGGAAGAATTATTTTCATAAATGTTTCTGTCTTCGAAAAGCCTAGAATCGAAGCTGCTTCGTACTGTCCCACCGGGATGGAATCAATTCCCGCACGGAAGATCTCACACGTATATGCCGAGTAGTTCAAAGAAAATGCCAGGACAGCTGCCCAAAAACGAGGCAGTGTTGCATGAAATACATAATACGGAGCAAAATAGAAGAACATCAACTGCAGTATCAACGGGGTTCCTCTCATAAGCAAAAGAAATGCTCCAATCGGCATACTCACTATCTTCAGACGATTTTTTCGACCGATCGCCAGGAGAATACCAAGTACGACCGAAGCCGCAAATGTCACAAAGAAAATTCCCAGTGTCGTCGTGGTTTCTTTGAGCATCAGCTGAATCAAATTTATCAAATCACTTGTCTCCATATGTCTTTCCTCCTTTTATTTTGCGGCGGAACATCGCTGCTCCGCCGCCTCAGGTATTGCGCCCGGCGCAGTTTATCAAATCTTTTTGCGGTTTCTTATTCTACACAAGTAATGTCTTCGCCAAACCATTTGTTGCTAATTTCTGCCAATTTCCCATCTTTCTTCATTTCCTGAAGTTTTTCATAAACACCATCGCACAGCTTCTGGTCGCCCTTTCTAAAAGCTACACCAAGTTTGTCTGTGGAAAGAGATTCCGAAAGATATCTGTATTTTCCATCGTTCTGCTTCATATAATAACCTGCGATCAGAGAGTCAATGATAACGAAATCCGATCCGCTGACATCCAAGTCAAGCATTGCTTTTACATTATCTTCCACATAAGTAAGATCACCAAATGTGTCTACGATACCTTTGGCATCTGCGTTTTCAAGTACGGAAGAACCTGTCTGTACAATACCTTTCTTTCCTTTCAAGTCATCGAGTGTCTGAATGCTGGAATCTTTCAAAACAACGATTTCAGAACTCTCTGTTGCGTATGGTTTCGAACAAGTCAATGCTTCTTCACGCTCCGGAGTAAGACCAAACGCATTCCAGATACAGTCAATATTTTTTGAACTAAGCTCCTGCTCTTTTGCTTCCCAGCTGATCGGCTGACAAACCAGTTCGACGCCAAGACGTTTACAAACTTCTCTTGCCAGATCAATGTCGAATCCTACGATGTTATTGTCGTCGTCGCGGAATCCCATCGGTGGGAAGTTGTCATCTAGTCCTAATACAAAAGTTCCTTTATCCAATACATATTGTAACGAATCATCCTCACCCACTGCTGCGCCGCTGGCAGATCCATTGGAAGAGGTTGATGTCGAAGTATCACCACATCCTGTGAGGCACGCCATACCCATTACCAGTGTCATCATTAATGCAATCAATCTTTTCATGTGTCATTCCTCCTAAAATATGTTTTGTTTGAGCATTCACCAAATAGCCAAAGCTGTCCGGCGGTTTTCTGCTGCAATAATAAAAAAACGAGTGGCATTTATACTTTTTATAAACGCCCTCGTTTATATTAGCAATTATACTGTACCATTTTCACATTGTCAATACTAAATTACGAATTTTATTACTTTTTCTTTGTATTGGTATATATGAATTTGTTTTTATGAAACATTTCCATATTTACCAAGAAATTCTCGTACACGTGGATTTTCCGAATGGAACATTTCTTCCGGCGGACAATCTTCCACGATAACACCTTTGTCCATAAATACGATACGATCGGATATTTCTTTGGCAAACAGCATCTCATGCGTTACGATCACCATCGTCATATGAAGATCTGCCAAAGAACGGATTACTTTCAAAACTTCTCCGGTAAGTTCCGGATCCAGTGCGGAAGTTGGCTCATCAAAAAACAAGATTTTTGGTTTCAATGCCAAGGCACGTGCAATCGCAACTCGCTGTGCCTGACCACCGGACAACTGATGCGGATAAGCATCTGCTTTCGTTTCCAAACCAAGCTTTTTCAGCAATTCCATCGCTTCTTCCTTTGCCTGTTCCGGGGGAACTTTGGCGATACAGACCGGAGCCTCCGTGATATTTCGCAGCACATTCCAATGTGGGAACAGATTAAAATTCTGAAACACAAGCCCGATTTTGGATTTGATCCGTTTCAACGTCTCCGCATTTTCATATACAACCGTTCCACATGTGGTTTCTACCATCATATCTCCATCGACAAAGATCTTTCCGCCATCAATGGTCTCCAGATTGGTAATGCAGCGAAGCAGAGTAGATTTTCCGGATCCTGAAGATCCTATGATGGATACGATTTCGCCATCATCCACCGACATATTGATGTCTTTCAGAACTTCCAATTTTCCAAAGCTTTTTTCAATCTTGTTTACGCTTAGGACATTCTTACTCATAAAGCCACTTCCTTTCCAAAAAAAATAGAGCTGACACGTCTGATACCAAACGTTCACTCCATTGTGAATCCATTTCTTTTCGTTTTCTTGTTCTTATACAAATTCAGGAACACAGTCGGAAACAATATCTAAAAGTTCTCCTGACCGGACAAGCTGATTCATATATGTTACATCTTCCCGCAATTCGCGGTCCTTGTCAAGTTTTTTCACCTGACTTCGTATTTTTTCCTGAACCTTTTTATTAACCGGCGATGGTTCCCCGCCTCGTAAATCAATTGCCTGTGCTCCAAGCATTAACTCGAAAGCAAGGACGCTGTATGTATTTTCAACGATCATGCGCAGTTTTCTGGCCGCCGTCGTTCCCATACTTACATGATCTTCCTGATTGGCAGAACTTGGTATCGAATCCACACTCGCCGGATGCGCATACACTTTATTTTCCGAAACCATCGATGCTGCACTGTACTGGCATATCATATAGCCGGAATTCAAGCCGCCGTCTTCAATCAAAAATGCCGGAAGTCCTTCGCTCAATGCTTTATTTACCAATCGTTCAATACGCCGTTCCGAAATGTTTGCAATCTCAGAAATCGCGATTCCAAGAAAGTCCATAATAAAGGCAATCGGTTCTCCATGGAAATTTCCACCGGAGATTACTTCATGTGCTTCCGGAAATACGATTGGGTTGTCTGTCACGGAATTCATCTCCGTTTCAAGCACCGTTCTGGCATATTCCAATGTATCGCGGACCGCTCCGTGAACCTGCGGTACACATCGAAGTGAATAGGCATCCTGCACACGCAGGCCTTGTGATTTTTCCAATATTTTACTTTCTTTTACCAATCTCCGAATATTCGCTGCTACCGTAATCTGTCCCGGATGAGGGCGAACCGTCTGCGCTTTTTCATCAAACGCATTTGTCAATGCGGTCAAACCATCCATCGTCATCGAGGTAGCCACATCTGCCAGTCTCGCGGCACACAAACTGTCGTAATAAGCAAGTGTTCCTACCGCCATCATTGCCTGCGTTCCGTTGATCAGTGCAAGACCTTCTTTGGCATGAAGCTTGCAGGTTTGGATTCCCGCTTTTTGCATGGCTTCCGCTCCCGGCATCTTCTGCCCTTGGTAAACGGCTTCCCCTTTTCCTATAATCGGAAGAGCCATATGAGCGAGAGGAGCAAGATCCCCGCTGGCACCAAGAGAACCCTTTTGCGGAACAACCGGATGAACTCCTGCATTAACCATATCAACAAGAATCTGCACAACTTCCAGGCGGATTCCGGAAAAACCGGCACAAAGTGCATTCACCCGCAATGTCATCATCACCCGGACTACTTCTTCCGGATAAGGATCTCCAACCGCCACACAATGACTGAGAAGCAAGTTATTTTGCAATGTTTCTATATCTTCACCATGAATACGGATTTTACTGAAATCACCAAATCCGGTATTAATTCCATATGCCACTTTTCCCTGCGAAATAATTTCTTCCACAACGGTACGTGACTTCTTTATCCGTTCTTTCGCTTCCCGGCTCAAATGAATTTTTGCATGATATCTCGCAACCGCCACAACTTTTTCTACTGTGAGGCTGCTTCCATCAAGTTCTACTTCCTGAATCAAATTTGGTTTTATCAATTTCAACACCTCCTTGTAGTATATATGTAGCACACTTTTTTCCGTTTGTCAACATATTCATATATACTTTTATAAACTTTTAAACGTTTTTATGCCATTTTTAATCCATTGGTATATATGTATATGGATTTATCTAGTCCAACTCCTCTTCCGGCCAGTAAACATTTGGCAGCCCGGAAAACGCAGCCCGGTATCTCTTTTTCATTTGCGGATCCGGCGGTTCCAGACCCGTCAATCCATAATTAAGTCCTGAAATCTCGTACTTACCGACACCATAACTGTGATACGTAAGCGGTTCAATCCGTTCGATTCCATTCATACTCTGCAAAAATGTACAAATAGCTTCTAATTCTTCCCTATTGTCATTCAATCCGGGGATCAGTGGGATACGAACCCAGACTTTCGCCCCAGACTTTTGCAATTTGAAAATATTTTCCAGAATATTTTGATTGGACTGTCCGGTAAGTTCAAGATGCAGTTTTTCTGTATACGCTTTGATATCAAACAAAAATAAGTCCGTATACGGCAGTATTTTCTCATACCATTCAAACGGAATGCACCCTGCGGTATCCACGGCAATCGGTATTTTTTGTTTTTTCAGTTTTTGTAAAAGAGGCAGAAGATTCTCATATTGAAGCATCGGTTCACCACCGGAAAAGGTCACGCCTCCTCCGGATTTTCGATAATAAGCCGTGTCTTTTTTAATCTCCGTTTCCAATTCTTCCGCCGTCATCTGCTGCCCCTGCATAGAAAGGGCTCCATAGAGACACTCCTCTACGCATTTTCCGCAGGTTTGACATCGCTCGCGGTTCACCGTATGCCGCCCCTCCCGGATTTCATGCACGCCTTCCGGGCAGACCTGCACACATTTTCCGCAACATACACACTGTTCTTTATGAAACTGTAAAATTTTGTCACTCGTTATATTTTCCGGATTGTGGCACCACAGACAGCGCAGATTACAGCCTTTCAGGAAAACGGTGGTCCGAATCCCCGGGCCATCGTCAACCGAAAACCGCTGTATATTTCCCACTCGTAACTTTGACATTCGACCGCCTCCTTACGAAATCTTTTCGTACTCCGTACGCGCGATGATCTCATCCTGTGTCGCTTTCTGCAGAGAGTGGAAATACGCACTAAAACCGGATACTCGCACGACAAGATTTTTATATTTTTTCGGATCTGCCTGCGCCGCTTCAAGTGTCTCTCGGGACACTACACTAAACTGGATCTCCAGCCCCCCTTCTTCAAAATACGTCTCAATCAGAGCGCGGAGTGCCATGATATGCTGCTTTGTTTTCATAAACTGTGGGCTTAATTTGATATCCAGCACCATTCCATTGGTAGAGCGGTTCAATTCCAATGAAACGACAGAATTTACCAGAGCTGTCGGGCCATGTGTATCCTTTCCCTGCACGGAAGCCACCGAGTTAGAAAATGCCGTTCCGCCGAGTCTTCCATCCGGTGTGGCCTCTGTCCGCATTCCCATGTGCGCATGATCTTCCACCGAGTAAATTCCCGTGACAAAATTGCCGCCCCGCGGTGTTTTAAACTGCTCCACGGTATCGGAAAATAAATTCAACAGATCTTTTGCAATATTGTCAACTTCCGGATTATCATTTCCAAATTTCGGGCATATGTCACTGACAAAATGATGCAGTTTCTCATAGCCTTTAAAATCCGCTGTCAGCGCATCTCGAAACTCTGAAAGCGTTACCAGTTTTTTCTCAAAAACCGCTTTTTTGATTGCGATCAGGGAATCTGCCGTCGTCGCGATACCACAGGCATTTACCGCGGAATTATTGTACTTTGTACCACCTTCGGTAAGATCTTTTCCACGTTCATAACATCCACGCATAATTGATGACAAATACGGCAATGGATAACATTTTGGCAGCATCCGGTCAAAGAGATTGACACACCTAGCCACCAATTCCGTAAAAGCCTTCAATTCCGCTTTGTACCAGTCATAAAATTCGGCAAACGTGTGGATATCCTCACATCGTTTTCCCGTCATTAGCGGATATTCGGTATGATTCCAAACATCTTTTCCATCGTTTAACATTAATCCGATCAATTTCGGCCAATTTAACCGTGATATCTCAACCATGGTAAATTCCTCACCGGGCGTCCCCATTTCCACGCAGCCCACAATACCATAACGAATCGCGTCTTCTTTCGGAACGCCTGACCGTATTCTTGCATCAATACACGTTTTATCATAAAAGATTCCCGGGAACCCGGTCCCCGTCTGAATCAAAGCAACCAATTCTTCCCAGCTTTCTTCCGGAAGATCATCTGTATAGCGGAAACTCAGCGAAGGCTGGTCATAGCGCAGTTTTCTGGTCGAATGCATGCACAGATAGGTTACCTCATTATAAGCCGGATTTCCATTTTCATCCGTTCCGCCAAGCGTGATATTTTGGTACGCCTGCAGATTTGCACTGAATTTGATCCAAAGTGCATCAAGAATCTCTGCTGCCTCTTCTACGGTCAATGTTCCGTTTTCGATGTCTTTCTTATAAAACGGATATAAATATTGATCCATCCGACCTAAAGAAATCGAGGACGGAATGCTTTCACAGATCATAAGTTCATGCAAAAACCAGAGAAGCTGCACCGCATCAAAAAAGGTCTCCGGCTTTCCCTCGCTGATTGTCTGGCAACTATTGTAAATTCTTTCCAGATACTTCTTTTCCTCCGCATTTTCTGTCGCTTGCAGAAGTTCCGCTGCCCGCGCAGCATACCGCTTGATGTACTTTATGGCTGCCTGATCACAGATAAGCATGGATTGAATGACATCTTTCTGGTGACCCTCATACTTTTCCAAGGCTTCTTCTCCTTTTTTAACAAGGGCAGGAAGACCGAGTTCCAATACATAATCATATCCCGGCAAAATGTGCCCGGAATGCCAATGTTTGAACAGCCAGGTCAACGTTCCTTTGGCAAAATAATTCCAGTCCTGCATTTCCTTACTGTCTGCGGTCAAACCAAGTGCCGCCATAATATCGCGGGCTTCCCGCTCTCCATCCAATTCAATATCGGGGCGGTAAGCCGGATCAAAATCTTCCTCCATCGCGATCGGGAACGTCGTATTGTAGCCATAATGATAAGGATATCCTGCCAGCACATCCTGTTTGATGATGCGGATTGATTTTTTCTCCAGGAATTTTGCAAACCCAAGGGCAAACTGCACATTTTTTGATTCGTTTGGACAACTGGCAAAAATTTCCTCATAGATGGCATCCCGCAGCGGAATCTCTTCCCGTTTAAACGCCTCTTCTCTTGTATCGCTTAAATACTGTATTTTTTCCGTTACTTTCAATGCTTCTTTCATCTCGGCACCTCCTTAATACTCAAGCGGTTTCATACAGGAAAATCCGCCATCCACCAGCAATTGGTGTCCCGTGACATAATTCGAGGCGTCACTCGTCAGATAGATCGCTGCCCCAACCATCTCGTCAACATCTGCCATGCGTCCAAAAGCATGTACCCGGTTTACGGCATCGTAGTATTCCTGCTCACTTCCATCGAGCATCGGTGTCATCATCCATGTCGGCGACAACGTATTTACATTAATATTGTATTTCGCCCAGCAAGTCGCAAAACTTCTTGTCAGGGAATGCACTGCTGCTTTGCTCGCCTGATATGGCATCGAAGTGTAAGAATGGCAGACAACACCTGCCATAGAACCGACATTTACAATCTTTCCGTTAAAATCGGGATGTTCTTTCTGCCAGGCGATCATGCTCCGGCCGACAGCCTCGTCCACATACACGGTTCCGATCACGTTTACTTCCATAATATCATGAAGCAGTTTCGTATCAAAATCTTCCGTATCGCCCCACGGCGCAATTCCCGCTGTATTGATCAGCGCATCAATGTGTCCGTATTTTTCTGCGATTGCTGCGACCGTCTCATCTACTTCCTCTTTCTTTGTCTGATCCATCGCGATCACATCAAGGGATACCCCTTTTTCCTGCATGATTTCTTTCGTCTGTGCAATCTTTTTTACTGTGGAATGTGTCAGAATTACTTTTGCCCCATTTACGGCATAGGCCTCTGCAAGTTTCAGTCCCAGTCCGCCTCCTCCTGTAATAAGGACAATTTTATCCTTGATAGAAAATAATTCTTCGATTTTGAGTGTTTCAATGTGGTTTTTCATAGATTATCTCTCCTTTGCTCTGTGCGGATCTGATCCCATACTGCAAGCATCGTCGCCGCAAATATGATAGCACAGCCAATGATCATACGTACCGTAAATACTTCGCCTGTCAAAAGTGCTGAACTTACTGCCGCAATCAAGCATTCCGTCGCCAGCACCACAGAAGCATGGGAGGAAGTAGCATACTTTTGTGCGTAATTCTGCAAAAGCCTCGTCACTACACCATTTAGTATAACAAGATATGCCATTCCAATCAGTGGTTTCATAGACATACTATGAAAATCCGGTGCTTCTTCGACAAATACAGCGATCACCAATGACATGACGCCCGAAGAAAACATCTGTATGATAACAAAGCCCATCGGCTCTACTTCCTTAACACATTTTCCGATCAGTGTGATCTCAATGGCAAAACACAGCGCCCCCAAAAGACCTTCTATCTCGCCAAGTCCAAGGTGCATTGTACTTCCATCAAAGCATAGAATTGCAATTCCCAAAACTGCCAAAAGACAAAATAATATGCTTTTCCACTCTAATGCCTCTTTGCTGATCAGTCTTGCCACAAACGGTGTCATCAATATGTAAGTAGCGATCAAAAAAGATTCTTTGCCCGCAGATACCTGCTTCATACTTGCAAACTGTAAAACATTTCCAATTACAATGATGACACCGACCAGCACACCGGATCGAAATGTCGCAAAGTCCATATGAATCACTTTTTTTATAAAAAGGACTCCTAAGATAATCCCCGGTAACCCAAAACGGATCCCGGTTTCATAAAATGGGTCAAACCCCTGTGTCGCCCAGTTGGTCATCGGATACCCGAGCCCCCACAAAAGCGACACAATCACTAACGCAACATCAGAAAAAATAGCCTTGTTTTTCGTCATTCCATTCTTCGCCTGCCTCTCTGCGCCAATACTCTTTGGCGCTGGCACCAAGGGAAACGATAGAACCTTCATCTAAAAAGTAACGATATACAATAACTTTAATATCCTCTTCCATACCAAGCCGGACGATCTCCTCCCGGATCTTTTCCTCGTCTGAGACCCCTACCACAATCGCATTGTAGCGGTCTAACTGTTCCAAAAGGCTCGAGTATTCGTCATTTGCCTGATATGCTGTGATCGGTACTTTTACAGACAGATCCACAAACTGCTCATAGATACTTCGCAGCATCCGTTTGCTGTGATACAAGGCTGCAACTTTGTCATTTTCTTTGATCTTAAGACTATCTCTCACAGCACTTCGCTCAAGAGAGATCGCCGCACGCAGTATCGGTCTCGATGCTGCCGCTGCCAGATCCGGATAATGCCGGGCGGTTGTCGCAATCATATCATAGTTTTTCTCCAGATATTTAATATGGCGGATGGCATCTTCCAAAACAAAACAGTCCACTTTAAAATTGCAGTCTTTTTCCAGTTGTTCCTGAATCCCTCCAAAGAACTCATGCGTACAATCTACCCACGCAAACCGGATACGTTCATTTCCGTCAAGATGGTGCATAATATAATCTAACACTTTCTCTTTCACTTCGTCTTTTCTCAGATGATGGCGGTCCATCTTCTGAAGCATGACATCTAACTGCTCCTCCATATATTTGCTTTCCTTCTCCGATTTTCCACCGGCTACGAAGGTACCGCTTCCTTGAATGATCTCGACTTTCCCCTGATACTCAAGTTCCTTAAACGCCGTCTTTATCGTTCCCCGCGATACTCCAAGCAAATTACATAGTTCTCTCTCTGTCGGCAATTTTTGTCCCAGATTTAGTTCTCCCGTTTCAATCTGCTGTATAATATAATTGACAATCTGTTTATAGATTGGTGTATTTTTATCAAAGTCCATCTATTCCACCTCCTGGCTTTTATCCAGTAATTCCTGTATATATAACAAGGATCCCTGATCCACTTTCAGCACATATTCGATGATCCGTTTCCCCTCTTCTTTTTCCTTTGCCACCAGTTCCTGTACTTTTGCCGGTGCATCTTCCGAAAAACTCTGTGGGATGATGATTGTCTCTGTGTCTAACTTTTCCATATTTTCTGTCTCTTCGTATGAGATCATACGCAGCGAAGCATCGTTTCCCATCTGGTTTACTGTCATTTCAACAGTTTCCAGAAAATGGTAGCTTTCACATAAGACAACCGCTTCTTTTTCTGTAAATGATGCCAGTTTTGCCAGCGTCTTATGGGCAACTTCCAAAATAAACACTTTTACCGGAACATTGCAGCCCCAAAACACATTGCGGTATTCTTTATAATGTTCTCTCGATATAAAAATATAATCATAATTGTGAAACAAAACATCTTTCTGCTTCACAATCGTATCCATATCGGAAAAAGAAACATCCACACGCGAATAGCCATCGAAAAAATGGCGGTAAACCGAGTGCATTTCACTCGCAGTTTCTATCACTAAAATTCTTATCTTTGCCTTCTTCTGATAAAAAACATCCATTTTCTTTAAAAAGCTCCGATAAATCTCGCGATACCCACAGGCATACATACTTCGGATCCGCGTAAAAGTATTATCTAATATAGAATCCACACTGGTGACGATGTCCTGTTTTTCCACTTCGCTGACATAGGTTCCGCTTCCCTGTACCTTTCGTACATAGCCGCCTTTCTCCAATTCACTCAACGCTTTTTTTACCGTCCCCATCGAAACTCCGAATTTTTCCCCAAGTTCCGTCTCTGTAGGAAGTTTGTCGTTTTCCTGCAGCTTGCCTTCCTGAATCTGCCTTATAATGTTGTTTTGCACTTTCCGGTAAAGTGGCTGCGTCTTTTTTTTGTTCTCCTGTGATGGCATCCGCACCATCTCCCTTCTCTTTTCATTCTCTATTCCAATTACTTTTTAAAATCCACGCACTTCCCATGCCCACATGGGTGTGTCTGGCTTTTTACGACCTTAGTATAGCATACCTTTTCAAAAATATCAACACCATTTTAAAATTGGTATTGACATATTCTATTTTTGTGGTATGATTTAAGAAAAAATAAGCATTATTCATATATACCATTTCAAGAAAGGACTATATGTTTTATGGAAAAGATAGCAATTAACATCAAACGGCTGATACATAATCTGGATTCCCTCGGGAAAATCGGATGCAACCGTAACGGCGGTATCGACCGTGCGCTGGGAAGCCAGGCAGATTACAAAGCGAGACAGTGGATATTGGATTACTGGTCCAATACACTTGATCTTGAAGTTCATATTGATTCCATTGGAAATTTATGGGGTATGCGAAACAGTGGCTCTTCTCTTCCACCGATCGTCATTGGCTCACATCATGATGCTGTTCCCAATGGCGGACATTACGACGGGGCACTTGGTGTACTCTCCGCCACCGAGATCATGCAGACTTATCAGGAACAGGAAGTATTGACGGAGCATCCCCTTTATCTTGTTTCGTTTACCGGCGAAGAACCAAATCCTTACAATGTTTCTACATTAGGAAGTAAAGTGTTGTCCGGGCGGCTGACGACAGAGGATCTTCGGAAACTCACACACCACGATACCGGCGCTCCCTTTTCCGAATGTCTGGAAGAAATCGGCGGGTGTCTGGAAGAAACAAAAACGGCGAAATTGACAAACAAAGACATCGGTGCTTTTATCGAACTGCACATCGAGCAGGGAAAACGATTGTACGAGCATCAGGACTCGACCGCCATTGTCACATGTATTACCGGCATTTACCGTGAAAACATCACGATCCACGGAACCGCCAATCACGGTGGAACCACCAATATGCCGGACCGCCACGATGCCCTGCTGACCGCCTGCGAATTGAATCTCGCATTCGAATCGCTGTTATTGGAAGAAAATGACAAAGAAACGGTCGGAACCATCGGATTTATGGAGGTTTTTCCAAACGCCGTAAGCATCATTCCGGATAAAGTACAGCTGACCCTTGAAATACGGACATGCCAGCCTGAAAAACGAAAACGCATTTTGGAGAAATTGACTGCCGCCTGCGAAGAAATTTCGGAGCGGCGCGGCACCACAATCGAGCGGACATTGAATCTGGATCAAAAGGAGATGCCGATGTCTCCGCTGATACAGTCCGCATTGAAAAAGGCAATGATCCACCAGAACATTCCTGTCCACGAATATGTGAGCATGGCAGGACACGATGCCGCAAATATCGCGCGCTTCACCGAATCCGGCATGATCTTTACACAGAGTGTCAACGGAAAAAGCCATTGTGCGGATGAATATTCAAAGCCGGAAACCATCGAAGAAACCGTCAACGTACTTGCCGAAGCAATACCAATCTTAGATAAGGAGATGAATGCACATGCAGCAGTTATATAACCCTCGTTACTTATATCTAAACGGAACTTTTGTATCCGGACAGGGGATCATTACCCAGGGAAATAAAATCTTAGACATCGGTCCCTGTTCCGTACTGAAAGACAAATATCCCTCTGCGCAGCCTTGCGACTGGAGCAGCCTGGTTCTCATCCCTGGAACCGTTAACGTACATAACCATTGTTTTCAAAGCATATTGCGCGGGCTTTCCTGCGACCGCCCGTTTTTGGAATGGCGCGACAATGCATTGTATAAATTTTCCAATCGTTTTTCACAGAAAGACATATACAACGCGGCTGTTTTTGCTTTTGGCGAAATGATGAAATATGGAGTTACCACCGTATGTGATTTCTTTTACCTTCATCAATTCGGAAAAGAAAGCGACAAAATGATCATTCAGGCGGCAAAAGACGTCGGCATCCGGCTCGTCCTCTCCCGCACAATGTACGACTGGGACGGCGCACCGAGCGGATATGTAGAAAATATCGAAACCGCCGTCCACAATACGGAAGAATTGATGCAGGAGTACAATTCCGATCCTTCCCAGATGACAAAGGTTCTCCCTGCACCACACAGCCTGCATGCCGCCTCACCGGAGATGGTGATTGCGGGACATGCATTGGCAAAAAAATACAATTGCGGCTACCATATTCATGTTGCCGAGGAGCCATTTGAAGTAGAGCAGGTCAAAAAAGAACACGGCGGCCTTACCCCGGTAGAATTTTTGGATTCTCTCGGAGTCGTCGATGACACCATGACGATTGTCCACGGTGTCTGGCTGAAAGACAGCGAAATCGATACCCTCGGAAAAGCACATGCCCACCTCGCCTACTGCCCTTCCAGCAATATGTTTCTGGCAGACGGAATCACCGATATCCCACATATGCGAAAAGCCGGTGTCCAGATCGGGCTTGGCTCAGATGGTGCCTGCAGCAATAACCGCATCAGTATTTTTGAAGAAATGCGTATGACATCTCTGCTTCAAAAGGCCAACACCTGCGATGCCATGTGTCTGAACTACAACGATGTATTTAACATGGGAACCAAGGACGGTGCATCGCTTCTGGGACTTCCCGCCGGCGAGATCAAACCGGGATATCTGGCTGATTTTGTCGGAATCAGCATTGATGACATTTCCATGCAGCCAATCTCCGATTCCGGGGAACAGCTATTACCAAATATTGTATATTCCATGCAGCCTTCTGCGATCCGGCGCGTCGTTGTCAACGGAAAACTGACCGTAAACGACTGCAATCTACTGACGATCACAGAAACTACGATTGTAAATAAAGTAAGACAATTAATGAAAAATATCGGTGCGTAAGGAGGTGTGATTATGTCGGAAAAATCCCTTTTGATCAAACATATTTCGCAGCTGGTAACTCCGACCGGAAATTCGATGCGCTGCGGAGCACAGATGCAGGAAGTCAAAAAAATTCACGACGCGGCTGTTTTTATCGAAAATGATACGATCCGCTTTGTCGGAACGACGGCCGAAGTAGAACATTCTCTTGCACAAGCCGGCATCAAAGCAGAAACGTGTATGGATGCTTCCGGGAAATGCGTTCTTCCCGGTTTTATCGACAGCCACACGCATTTTATCTTTGCCGGCTACCGTCCGGATGAATTTATGATGCGCCTTTCCGGGGCCGCCTATCTGGACATCATGAAAGCGGGTGGCGGGATTGCTGCTACAGTAATTCCTACAAGAGAAGCTTCTTTTGAAACCTTGTATGAACTCGGAAAGAACCGGCTTTCCATGATGCTCGCCCAAGGGATCACAACCATCGAGGGAAAAAGCGGTTACGGACTTGATCTGGACACCGAGCTCCGCCAGCTTTCCGTAATGAAATCGCTGGACAAAAACGAGGCAATGGATATCGTTCCGACCTATCTCGGAGCCCATGCTGTCCCTCAGGAGGCCGAAAGCACCCAAAGTTATGTGGATTTTATGATTGAGAAAGTCCTGCCCGAAGTAAAATGTAAAGATTTAGCAAAATTTTGTGACGTTTTCTGTGAGGAAGGTGTATTTTCTGCCGAAGAATCGGAATGTCTTCTCACGGCTGCCAAAGAAATGGGATTTGATCTCAAACTTCATGCAGACGAAATTCATGCCATCGGCGGAAGCGAAGTCGCCGGAAAACTCCATGCCGCCTCCGCCGATCACCTGCTTCATATAACGGACAGCGGCATTCAGGCACTTCGTGATAATAACGTGATTGCCACTCTGCTGCCGGGCACCGCTTTCTCCCTGCACGCTCCGTTCGCACCGGCACGAAAGATCATCGATGCCGGATGTGCAGTCGCGCTGGCAAGCGATTTTAACCCAGGAAGCTGTTTTATCAGTTCAATCCCACTAACGATCGCACTCAGCACGATCTATATGCAGATGTCTCTGGAAGAAACAATCACTGCGCTTACACTAAATGGAGCAGCAGCCCTTGGTATCGCAGAAAAGACGGGAAGCATCGAACCCGGTAAGCAAGCCGATCTTACGGTACTTTCCTACGACAATGTAAATTTCCTTGTATATCATACCGCAGCAAATATTGTGGATACCGTAATTAAGAAAGGAAAGATTGTATATGAAAATAACGCACCTAACGCCTAACAATTATAAGACGGCAACCTGGTCCGGGGGAAGCAGCACAGAATTGTATCTTACACCGGAAAATGGTTCCTATGCAGACCGTCATTTTCTGATTCGGATCAGCAGTGCGACGGTGGAGGAAAGTCCTTCGGAATTTACCGCACTTCCCGGCATTACACGAACGCTGGTCCCCCTTACAAACACCTTAACTCTTACCCACGAGAACGCCGCTCCGGTCATCCTGAAACCAGGTGAACCCCATACCTTTTCGGGAGCTGTCAAAACGGTAAGCGAGGGAACCGGCACCGACTTTAACATCATGACCACCGGCAGTCTCATAACCCATGCTGCCTGGCACAATTTAACTGAATCAGAATTGTATTCTGTTTTGCCAGAATATAATTCGTATACATTTTTCTTTATTGTTTCCGGTGACATTGAAATAAAAGCAGCCGGAAACGCACCAGAGACGTATCACCCCGGAGATTTAATGGTCTGCGAACCACAGATTCTCTCCCCTGCGGAGGAAATCACACTTACATCAGCAACTGCCGCCTCTTATCTGGCGGTCAACATAAACAATCGCCTGTAACAGGCAGAAAAGAGGTATTCTATGGATAACAAATGTATTGAAAAAGCGATGACGATCAAGCTGGATGACACTTTGCCGGAATATCCGGAAATTCTTCCCGGTTACCGCCGCGCACCAAAACGAGAAAGTAAAATGACAAAGCACGATATTGCAATCGCACTGAAAAATGCGCTGCGCTATATCCCCGAAAAATATCATGAGCAGATGGCTGCCGAATTTATGGAGGAACTGCATACCCATGGCCGAATCTACGGATATCGTTTCCGCCCGGCCGGCGCGATTCACGGCAAGCCGATTGATGAATACAAAGGAAACTGCATTGAGGGAAAAGCCATTCAGGTTATGATTGACAACAACCTTGATTTTGATGTAGCCTTATACCCTTATGAGTTGACTACTTACGGAGAAACCGGTCAGGTCTGCCAGAACTGGATGCAGTACCGTCTGATCAAAAAATATCTGGAACAGCTTACCGACGAACAGACATTGGTTGTCTGCTCCGGCCACCCTCTGGGCTTATTCAAATCTCACAAATTTGCCCCACGTGTTATCATCACAAACGGTTTGATGGTAGGCGAATTTGACAATCAGGAAGATTTTAACCGCGCTGCCGCAATGGGCGTAGCGAACTATGGACAGATGACTGCCGGCGGCTGGATGTACATCGGACCTCAGGGTATCGTACACGGAACCTTCAACACACTTCTCAATGCCGGACGACTGAAACTCGGCATCCCGGCCGAAGGAGATCTGAAAGGACGCCTGTTTGTTTCTTCCGGTCTCGGCGGCATGAGTGGTGCACAGGGAAAAGCAGCCGAAATCGCAGGCGCTGCCGCCATCATTGCAGAAGTTGACAGTTCACGTATTCAGACCCGTTACGACCAGGGATGGGTCAGCAAACGTTCCGACGATCTGGAAACCGTCGTCAAATGGGCTCTGGAAGCCAAAGAATCAAAGACACCTTGTGCGATCGCTTACCATGGAAATGTCGTAGATCTTCTGGAGTACCTGATTCAGCATGACATCCATGTCGATCTTCTCTCCGATCAGACATCCTGCCACGCACAGTATGCCGGCGGATATTGTCCACAGGGTCTTTCTTTCGAAGAACGGACCAAAATGTTAGACGAAGATCCGGATAAATTTGTAGAAGAAGTAAACAAATCTCTGAAACATCATTTTGAATGCATCAAAGAACTGCACAACCGCGGTACCTATTTCTTCGATTATGGAAACAGTTTTATGAAAGCTGTATTTGATGCCGGTGTACCGGAAATCTGTAAAAACGGCGTCGATGAACACGAAGGCTTCATCTTCCCATCTTACGTCGAAGACATCCTCGGTCCACAGCTGTTTGACTATGGATATGGCCCATTCCGCTGGGTATGCTTAAGCGGCAAGCCGGAAGATCTGGATGCGACAGATCAAGCAGCCATGGAATGCATCGATGTCAACCGCAGATATCAGGATAAAGACAATTATAACTGGATCCGCGATGCCAAGAAAAATAAACTGGTTGTCGGAACACAGGCGCGTATCTTGTATCAGGATGCCATCGGTCGAATGAATATCGCACTCCGCTTCAATGAATTGGTACGTGAAGGCAAGATCGGACCTGTCATGCTTGGACGTGACCACCATGATACCGGCGGAACAGACTCTCCATTCCGTGAAACATCCAATATCAAAGATGGTTCCAATGTTATGGCAGATATGGCGACACAGTGTTTTGCCGGAAATGCAGCGCGCGGAATGTCAATGATCGCCCTTCACAACGGCGGAGGTGTCGGAATCGGCAAATCCATCAACGGCGGTTTTGGTATGGTGCTTGACGGAAGCGAGCGCGTCGATACCATCTTAAAAATGTCCATGCCTTGGGACACTATGGTCGGTGTTTCCCGCCGTTCCTGGGCCCGCAATGAAAATTCGATTGAAACCTGCATCGACTACAATGCAAAATATGGAGACAAAAACCACATCACCATCCCATATCTTGCATCCGATGAGATTGTAGAAAAAGCAATGGAGAAATATGTATGAAAAAGCAACGAAATGTCGCAGAATTTGTAGTCCAGTGCCTCGAACAAGAGGGAGTTGAATACATCTTCGGCATTCCCGGTGAGGAAAATCTGGACCTTATCAATGCGTTATACGATTCAAAAATAAAATTTATCACGGTCCGCCACGAACAGGGTGCTGCCTTTATGGCGGATGTGTACGGAAGGCTCACCGGCCACGCCGGTGTCTGCCTTTCCACCCTTGGTCCCGGTGCCACCAATCTGGTCACCGGGGTAGCCGATGCTGACAGCGACGGTGCTCCGCTGATCGCTCTGACTGGTCAGGTAAGTACAAATAAAATGCACATTACCGCCCACCAGTTTTTGGATCTGGTTCAATTGTTTGAGCCGATCACAAAACGCAGCAAGCAAATTGTGGAACCGGCCTCTGTCAACGAGATTATCCGCCTCGCCTTCAAATACGCAGAAAGTGAGAAACCCGGAGCCTGCCACATTGACCTTCCCGTCAACATCGCAAAACTTCCGGTGGAGGAATCCGAAAAACCATTGATCCGCCGTCAGCTTCCGGTCGAACTTCCTTCGGAAAATGCGATTAAAGTGGCGGTGGATACAATCAATAAAGCAAAGCGCCCTGTCATTTTGGCAGGAAATGGTGCCGTCCGTGCCCACGCCGAAAAGGCATTGACATTATTTTCCAATCTTTTAAAAATTCCTGTCATCAATACTATGATGGCAAAAGGAATCGTGCCCTGCGACAATGCCTATTCCTTGCTTACCATAGGCACCCCGCAGAAAGATTATGTCAATAAATACATTGAAAGTGCGGATGTCGTCATCACGGTCGGTTATGATATCATTGAATATTCCCCCGACAAGTGGAACTACCAAAACAAAGCGTCGATTGTACATATCGATGCCAGACCGGCTCATATCAACAAACATTACCAGCCTGTCATTGACGTTGTCGGCGATATCTCTATTTCCCTCCAGAAACTAGTAAGTTTATGCAAGGAAAAAGAAGATCCTATTCTCGCCTTTCACCTGCGCCGCAAAATGGAACAGGAATATGTACAATATGCGAAAGACACCGCATTTCCGATGAAACCACAGAAAATTCTGTTTGACATTCATCGGATCATGGGAAAAGACGGCATCTTGATCTCGGATGTCGGAGCTCACAAAATGTGGATCGCCCGCCATTACAATTGTTATCAGCCAAACACATGCATCATATCCAACGGTTTTGCATCGATGGGAATCGCACTTCCGGGTGCCATCGTGTCCAAAATGATCTACCCTGACCGCAAAATTCTCGCTGTAACCGGCGATGGTGGATTTTTAATGAACGTGCAGGAGTTAGAGACTGCCGTCCGTTTGAAACTTGCATTTGTCGTACTGATTTTTAACGATTCCAGCTATGGATTGATCAAATGGAAACAGGAAGATTATTTTGGCAAGAGCCGCTATGTGGATTTTGACAATCCCGACTTTTTAAAACTGGCAGAGAGTTTTGGCTGCAAAGGCTATCGTATTCAGGCAGCCGACGAGCTTCTCCCGACTTTGAAAGAAGCTTTTTCCCAGGAAGTTCCAACCGTGATCGACTGCGCTGTCGATTATGGTGAAAATCAAAAACTAACCAAACACTTAGAAGACATTTATCACCTGCCGTTGGAATAATATGGCAGAAAAAGAAAGGAGCCTGCACTATGACTATCCCTACACATTCTATCGAAGAAATGAAAGATCCCAAAGAAATCACGTCCGTAACACTTGGCACATCTCCGGTTTCTCTGGAAGAATTTATCGCTGTGGCACGTTACCACGCGAAAGTAGAATTTTCACCGGAAATGGAAGAAAAAATCACTTCCGTTCGAAAACTTGTCGAGAAATTTCTGGAAGAGTCACGTCCCATCTATGGTGTAACAACCGGCTTTGGCGACAATGTTCGACACAGCATTTCAAAAGAAAATGCGAAGCAGCTGCAGTTGAATATCATCCGCTCTCATTCTACAGGTGTAGGTGAACCACTGAATGAAGAATGCGTCCGCGCCATCATGTTCGCTATGCTCACAAATGCAAGAACCGGATTCAGCGGGGTTTCTCTTCCTACGATCACACAGATCAAAGAATTGTTAAACCGCGGTGTCGTTCCTTTTGTTCCGGGCGAAGGCTGTATCGCCGGCTTAAGCGTCGAGGGACATATTGCCCTCGTTCTTGTGGGAGAAGGATACGCCTACGTCGATGGCAAAAAAGTACCTGGTGCGGAGGCGCTCACCAAAGCCGCACTCTCTCCAATCACATTGGGAACCAAAGAAGGTCTTGACCTCCTCAATGGCTGTCTGGGTGCAATCGGTCTTTCCGCCCTTGCCCTTTACAATACGATTCAGTGTATGAAATCTGCCGATATTGCTTCCGCGTATTCATTTGAAACATTGAAGGGAACGAAAAAAGCGCTGGATCCTCGTCTGATGGCAGCAAAATGCCGCGAAGAACAGGCAGACACCGCAAAAAATCTTCTCCACATCCTCGAAGGCAGCGAGATCATCGATGCGAACACCGACCGCACCGTGCAGGATCCTTACGTACTCCGTTGTGCCGCACAGATGAGCGGTGCGGACAAACGTGTCATCAAAGAGACCTATCGTGCCATCTGCGAAGAATTTAATTCCTGCTGCGACAACCCGGTTATTATCCCGGACGAAACCGGTGAAGACGGTGTCGCTCTGATGGAGGGTAACTTTGACGGTTCTTACACCGCGATGCATATGGACAGCCTCTGTATCGCTATGGCGCATCTTGGCAAAATGTGCGAACGCCGTACCGACCGCCTCGTCAACCGCCATTTCAGCGATTATCCGGGATTCTTAGTTAAAAATCCGGGATTAAACAGCGGTTATATGATCACGCATTATACCTCTGCTACACTCCTGATCGAGATCCGGTCGATGCTCACTCCATCCAGCGGCGACTCAATCCCGGTTTCCGCAAATCAGGAAGACCCGAATACCTTCACTTATGTTTCTGCGATGAAAGCCTACCAGTGTTCCAGAAAGCTGGAATATATCGTTGGCATCGAACTTATGACGCAGGCACAGGCCAAAGATTTTATTACCGATCTGAAATCTGCTCCCGTCATTGAAAAAGTGCATTCCCAGATCCGAAGTGAAATTCCTACCGTAGAAGAAGACCGTTACTTCTACCCGGATATGGAAAAAATAAAAGATATGGTTCATGAGGGAACCCTCGTAAAGACCGTAGAAAAAGAAATCGGACATTTGCTTTTCTAAAAGATTTATGATTGCCAAAAAGGTACGAAACCCGAACTCGTTTCGTACCTTTTCTATCTTCATTCTAAAACAAAAATCCTAACGCATGTACAGCAAATGCAACTATCCACGCAATCACGCATTGTGCCACTACTGTCAAAAATGCGGCTTTGCTGCTTCCCATTTCCCTTTTCACGGTAGCAACCGCCGCCACACATGGCGTATACAACAATGTAAATACTAAGAAAACAAATGCCGTAAATGGCGTAAACAACGTATGTATCTGCGATACATCTCCTCCCAGGAGAACCGTAAGTGTCGATACCACACTTTCCTTGGCTGTAAATCCGGTGATCAATGCTGTGGAAACACGCCAGTCACCAAAACCAAGCGGTTTAAAAAGCGGCGCCGCAAAACTTCCAATCATTGCCAGCAAGCTTTCGTCCGCTGATTCTGCGACATTGAGCCGAATGTCAAATGTCTGCAGAAACCATATGATGATCGATGCCAGAAAGATAATGGTAAATGCTTTTTGGATAAATCCTTTTGCCTTTTCCCAAATCAGCTGCACTACACTTTTGGCAGAGGGAAGGCGGTAATTTGGCAACTCCATCACAAACGGCACCGGTTCTCCCTTAAACTTTGTCTTTTTCAAGATCAATGCATACAAAATACCGCATACAATTCCAAAAAGATACAGGCCGACCATCACAAGTGCCTGGTATTTTCGCGGGAAAAATGCACTGATCATCAACGTATAAATCGGCAGTTTCGCACTACAGCTCATAAACGGCGTGAGCAGGATCGTCATCTTGCGGTCACGCTCACTGGAAAGCGTACGCGTTGCCATGATTGCAGGCACCGAACAACCAAATCCAATCAGCATCGGCACAAAACTCCGTCCTGACAATCCCGTCTTTCGCAGCAGTTTGTCCATGACAAATGCCACACGCGCCATATATCCGGTATCTTCCAAAATTGACAGGAAGAAAAACAATGTCACGATCGTCGGCAGGAAACTAAGTACACTTCCCACACCCTGACAGACACCGGAAACCACCAGATCATGCACAACCGGGTTAATCTGGACTGCCGTAAGTCCCTTGTCAATCCACGAAATCACAGCATCGACCCCCAAGGCCATAAGGTCTGACAGCCAGGCTCCGAGAAAATTAAATGTCATCGCAAACACCAATGCCATAATACCGATAAAGCACGGAATTGCTGTATATTTCCCAGTCAACACACGGTCGATCATCATACTTCTGTGATGCTCTTTGCTCTCATGCGGACGCACCAGTGTCTTCTTACACAAATTTTCAATAAAGGTAAATCGCATATTAGCAATGGCTGCTTCTCGATCTAATTCGGTCTCTTTTTCCATCACGGCAATGATCTGCTGAAATGCCTGCTTTTTCTCATCGGAAAGCCGCATCTCTTTTTCGATCAGATAATCATTTTCAATCATTTTTGTCGCCGCAAAGCGAACCGGAAGTCCTGCTGCCTTTGCCTCTGGCTCCAGCATATGTACTGCCGCATGAATACATCGATGCACCGCTCCAATCGGATCTTTCTCCTGGTTGCTGTCCGGGCAGAAATCAATTCTTCCCGGCGGCTCCTGAAATTCTGCCACATGCATGGCATGGCTGATAAGTTCATCAATTCCTTCATTTTTTGCTGCCGAAATCGGCACAACCGGAATTCCAAGAATTTCCTCTAACTCATTGACACGCGCAGAACCACCATTGGCACGCACTTCATCCATCATATTGAGCGCAAGTACCATGGGAATTCCAAGTTCCATCAGCTGCATCGTCAAACAAAGATTTCGTTCCAGATTTGACGCATCCACAATATTAATAATTCCCGTTGGTTTAGAATCCAGTAAAAAATCCCTTGTCACAATTTCCTCATTGGAATATGGTGAAAGGGAATAAATCCCGGGAAGATCTGTCACCGTCGCCTCCGGATGATTACGGATCGTGCCATCTTTCCGGTCTACTGTCACACCTGGGAAATTTCCAACATGCTGATTTGCACCGGTAAGCTGGTTAAAAAGCGTGGTTTTTCCACAATTCTGATTTCCGGCAAGGGCAAACCGAATCGGCGTCCCCTTTGGAAGTCTTCTTGCTTCATCTTCTTCTCTTTCCTTTTTCGCTTTTCCCAATTCTCCTACTCCCGGATGAGGGACCGCCTGATATGCCCGCTCCTTTTCCGGATTGCATGTTTCCTCCGGATGGATTCCGTCAATCTCGATTTTTTGTGCTTCTTCCAGACGAAGTGTCAGTTCGTAGCCACGAACTTTAATCTGGACCGGATCCCCCATCGGTGCAATCTTTTGTAAGGTAATCTCTGTACCGGGTGTCAGCCCCATATCAAGCAGATGATGGCGAAGTGCCCCTTCGCCCTCTACTGCCTGTATGTATGCACATTGCCCCGGCTGTAATTCATTCATTGTCATTTTATTCTACAATACTTTCTTGATCGCAGCCATCAGCTCGTCATACGTTTCATATGCCGGAAGCTGTGGGTATTCTGCCTTGATCGCATCCGTGCTCTTAAACAAAAATCCTGCTTTGCTTGCAAGAATCATTCCGATATCATTGTGGCTGTCTCCACTTGCGATTGTATCGTAGCCGATGGACTGGAGTGCCTTTACTGTCGTCAATTTCGACTGCTCGCAGCGCATCTTAAATCCTGTGATCTCGCCATCCTCTGCCACAACAAGTTCATTACAGAATATCGTTGGATATCCTAATTTTTTCATAAGCGGTCCGGCAAACTGGGAAAATGTATCGCTGATGATGATAACCTGTGTCATGCTGCGAAGTTCATCCAAAAACTCTTTTGCTCCCGGAATCGGATCGATCGTTGCAATTGTTTCCTGGATCTCCTTCAAACCAAGTCCATGCTCTTTCAAAATTCCAAGTCTGAAATTCATCAATTTATCATAATCCGGTTCGTCTCTCGTCGTCTTTTTCAATTCCGGGATTCCTGTCGCCTCACTAAATGCGATCCAGATCTCCGGCACCAAAACTCCCTCTAAGTCCAAACATACGATTTCCATTTTTCCGCTACCTCCGTACTTTCCAAATTTTGTAAGTAGTAATTTTGCTGATTTTTCCAGCCTCACCATCATTATTATAAAATATCCCTGTCACTTTGACAAGTGTATATATGATTTTCCTGCACTTTTTGTAGAAAAGCAGAAAAAACGGGGGCATTTACTACCTGTTTTCCAGCTTGCCGCGATAATATTCATAATGCTCTGACAAAATCTTGTCGGCATTCCACGGCTTTTTGTGTCCTACGTAATGAATGACCGCCGGATTTTCGCGGTGGAGGTCAGCATACAGTTCTTCGCTGTAACGGTTTCCGCTTTGAAGCTGTTCTGCCACGCAGGTCATATAGTTCCAGCGGATATCAAGAGGAAGTACTCTGCCATCAAACAGCATATTGAGGACATCCTGATCACTGAATGTATATTTGTGTCCGGCAAGCAGCTCGTAGATCTGCGGCATGGTAATCCTCTGCCTTGCCTTTTCCAAATCCAGCAAAAGAACACCGGAATTAAAATAGTCCTCCGGATGCTGCATTCCCAGTCCGTCTGTCCGGTAGTTATCCACATTATAGGGATAATCATCAAGATACACCGCGCGCCTCGTCTTCGAAAGCACCCGGAAATCCTCCGCGCGCACTGCTGCCACTTCCCGCTCGCCAAGTTCTGTGTCAAACAATTTGCTTACATCGTCAAGAAAAATCATATCGCAGTCAAGATATAGCATTTTCCCATAATTTGTAAACATTTTATCAAACAGATACAAACGGTAATTAATGGCTGCCGTATAGTACGCATTGGCAGTTTCCGGAAAATGTCCGCGGACCGGCGCAATGTCGATAAAACGAATCCGCACTCCATTTTCGCCCTCTGCCAGCTGCAACGTCCGTGCTTTCGCCTCTTCCGAAATGTTTTCATACAGTATCAAAATGTCATATAACCGCATTTTATCCCGGTTACAAAGAAGCGAGTAGAGGGCGGTTCGGAGTGGCTCCGCATACCCTTCATCGCTTACAAAACAAATATTTACCGGCGTTCCAAACGCCGTCTGAAGTGGATAATCTTCCATTTTTTCTCCTTTTAGTTTGTTACTATCTTTTGTTTTCCACCGATGCCACGTTTTTTCAGCCATTTTTTGTATGCCTTCTTCTTTGCTTTTGGCACTTTCACAACGGCTTTTTTGTGAATCTTTGCAAATGCTTTTGCGCCGACAGATTTCGCCTTTAATTTTGTGGATTGGATCGTAACCTTTTTCAGGTTTACGCATTTGTAAAATGCTTTTGTCCCTATCTTCTTGATATCTTTTCCGATCACAACCGTCTTCAAGTTCTTATTGCCGGCAAATGCCTTTTTCGCGATGGATGTTACCTTATAGTTCACACCATCAACCTTTACCGTCTTCGGAATTACAACTGTTTTTGCTGTCTTTTTGGCTGCGCTCTTTGTCAACTCGACTTCCGGTGTTTTTCCGGAAGTTTTCGTCACAGTATAAGTGTCACCTTTTTTTGACTTAATCTTTGTTCCAGCTGTCTCCGGTGCCTTGGTAACTGCCGGTGCTTTGGTTTCACCTGGTACAATAACCGGTTTGTCGCTTGGTGCCGGTGTCGCGGTGGATTTGTTGCCCTCTGACGGATTGGCCGAAGGGGTACTTCCCGGATTTGTACCTGCCGGCGTAACGGACGGACTTGCCGCCGGTGTCACTGTCGGACTCGCCGTTGGACTTACGGTCGGCGTCGCAGTCGGGGTCGGAGCGGCTTTGATCGTATAGGTCACTTCGATCACTGCGTCGCCCATTGTCACCGATGCCTTGATTGTTCCGGCACTTGTCAGATCGGTTGTTGGTTCGCCGTCTCTCGTGTAGACAATTTCCGCGTCAACATCCGTCTCCGCTTCGTCCCATGTATCGCTGTATGCTTTATTTAATACGGCTTTGTGTTCCGTGCCATTACACATGGCATCTTCTGCCGTCAATGTCATCGTTACCGTATGCGAAGAATCATCCGTACATACGCCGGTCAGCACATTCCCCTCTGCCGTATAATTGAGTTTATGCTGCGGTGTATCCGGCAGTCTGGTATTGGAATATCCCATCGTCTTACAACCCCGATAACCATAATAAACGGTTCCGTGGGAAGTATCTGCCACAGGAACGGCATCCCGCTCTGCGTCGTTGTCGATATTCTGATACCAGCTCTGGCTTCCGTCTGTCGCACCCTTGTTTAACAGGCTGCACACTTCGCCGGAAGCAAACTGCTCTGCCGTCTTTCCGGCATCTCCGGACTCCACTTCCGCCTTATAATATGTATTTTCGATCGTACTATACGGAAGTTCGTGGGCAAGCGGCCATGTCACTCCCTCTCCATGAAACATAATATCACTGGCAAAACATCCCCGGATCGTACCAAAGTTTCCACCGACGAGGGCACCGTATTCCGTTGCTTTACCAAAAGAAGAATCCTTCGTTTGCGCTACAGTTTCAATCGCAGCACTTTCTGCCGAACAATTTTCAACGATTCCATAATTGTCTCCACAGATAATCCCCTGTCGGATAGTCACACCATCGTATTCACTTAATATGTTCTTAAAATGCACATTTTTAATCGTACCAAAATTTTGCGGTGTGATAACCTCACAACTTACATTGCACGTTGTCACATTTGAAATGGTATGGTTATTTCCATCGAAAACGCCATAATACTTCGTCCATCCAAGCAAATAAGGGGTGTATACCTTACTATAATCAAGATCTGCATCCAGAAGAATATTGATCGTATTATCTATATACATCATGTTCTGAATCTGTGTTATATCATCTTCCGATTGCAGTTTCACATACCACTCGCCATTTTTTTGAACGGATGGCACTCGCTCCAATACGATATTGTTCCCTGACGGTATCGGATCCCCCGGATAAAATATAGCATAAACATAATTATTTTTTTTCCACATATACATGCTGTCTGACGGCAACACATCTCCGGCAAATGGTTTTCCGTCCAGAGTTACCGTGCTGCTCTTTTTAAGCGTGAGTTTCAGATTGCTCCCAATACTAATCTCTGAAAGCTGCTCTCCGCTGTCATCAACATACGTATAATAATTTTTGCCGTCATAGTATTCCGACTTCATCGTAAAGCCGTCAACTGCCTTGATCTCTTTTTCCTCGATCGGCGTACCATCTTCTTCTGTTAATTTTAATGTGACATCGTGAACAACCGGTGGATTTTCCGTATCTGCCACCATCGTTCCTTTTAGATTTTCACTGTCATACTCATAATTGAATTTATACAGCGTACCATCTTTCATCTTAATCAAATTAGCACAACACGGGAGTGCAGCGTTCTTCCATTCTCCGTCTGATGTCGTCTGCATCCCCTCGACCGGGTAACCATTGATCTCTGCCACATCTGCATTTTCCGGAAGCCCCGTCAGATCAAACAGATTTATCTCATTTCCATACGCATCCAGCGTATCCTCAAGCACAAATCCGTCACCCAGTTTAAGATTTCCCCCGATAATATGTGTACTCGGAGAAGAAAATGCCACGACATCCCAAGGAGTCGTTTGAAGCCATCTTATCTGGATATCTCCTCCCCTAACTTGTATATTTCTGTATGCCTGAAATAAGATTTGCTTACCGGAAATTGCATCAAAATTTTGATCCCAGCTTCCTCCGGCAATTGTAATGTCATTTGCTAACAACACCGTACTCACATCTGCGTACCGGCATGTTGATACAATCTTCCCCCCTGTCATCGTAAACCTGTCAATATTCTGGAGATATCCCTTGATATCAAGGTTTCCACCCTCGACTGTCAGGCTGCCGGCTGGCTGCACCATGTCACCCATATTACCACAAATTACCATTTTACGTTCACTTAAGTTGTTCTTTTCTGCCCCGGGGGTAAGTTTCAAGACCGCCTCGCTGTCTTTTACCGTCATTTCCCCGGTTACCCGGATAACCGGGTTTTCCTCTGCCACTGCGGACATCAGTTCAGAATCTGACTCGACGTAAATATTGACATTTCCAAAAATATCCATAACCGGAAATATCGGATTATATATGATACTTGTCGTCCGTGAACGCACCGCATACTTGGTTCGATTCTTTATCGTCGCTCCGTCAAAGGTGATATTTGCCTCGACTCCCTCTGGCACTGTAATATGCGTGTCGATCAGCTCACCATCGATCTCGTTGCTTCCTTTGATCACATAATTTCCATTTTTTGTAATATTGATCTCGATGACTTTTACCGACATTTCCTCGCCATAGTAATCCACAAACGTTTTATTCGTTATAAGGGAAGCGTCATTTGACAGATCATACGTAGTCACGTTTTCCGTCGGTATTGAAAGCGCCTTTACTTCCGCGGCTTTCGTCTGTCCTTTTGCATGCGCATCAGTATACGTCGTAAATGGAATACTCGTAACCAGCGTCGCCGCTAATGCCGCGATGCTGATCACTTTCTTTGCCCGTCTGCGGAGGGATCTCCGCAGATTTCGGTTTCGCTGGTTCCGGTTATAAAAATAACTTTCTCTGATCATATTTCCCTCCATCGTTATCGGTTATCTTCTATCGTTACAGATCACTTGCCTGTAATCTTCTGTTTTCCGCTGATTCCACGTTTTTTCAGCCATTTTTTGTATGCCGCTTTCTTTGCTTTTGGCACTTTCACAACGGCTTTTTTGTGGATTTTTGCAAATGCTTTTGCGCCGACGGATTTCGCCGTTAATTTAGTTGTTTGGATCGTAACCGTTTTCAGATTCGAACATTTATAAAATGCTTTTGCCCCTATCTTCTCGATATCTGCTCCGATTACAACCGTTTTCAGGTTTTTATTGCCGGCAAATGCTTTTTTCGCGATGGATGTCACCTTATAGTTCACGCCGTCAACTTTTACCATCTTTGGAATTACAACTGTTTTTGCTGTCTTTTTGGCTGCGCTCTTTGTCAACTCGACTTCCGGTGTTTTGCCGGAAGTGTCCGTTACTTTGTAAGTGTCGCCTTTTTTTGACTTAATCTTCGTTCCCGCTATCTCCGGTGCCTTTGTAGCTGCCGGCGCTTTGGTTTCGCCCGGTGCAATGACCGGTTTGTCGCTTGGTGCCGGGGTCGCGGTGGATTTGTTGCCCTCTGACGGATTGGCCGAAGGGATACTTCCCGGATTCGTGCCTGCCGGCGTAACGGACGGACTTGCTGCCGGTGTTGCAGACGGGCTTGCCGCTGGCGTCATTAATGGGGTTGCTGACGGACTCGCCGTTGGGGTCGGGGTCGGTGCTGCTTTGATCGTATAGGTCACTTCGATCACTGCGTCGCCCATTGTCACAGATGCCTTGATTGTTCCGGCACTCGTCAGATCGGTTGTCGGTCTGCCGTCTCTTGTGTAGACAATTTCCGCGTCAACGTCTGTCTCGCCCCAGGCATCACTGAACATTTTATTTAATACGGCTTTGTGCTTTTTTCCATCATATGCCGCATCTTCTGCCGTCAATGTCATGGTTACCGTGTGAGAAGAATCTGCTTTACATACACCTGTCAACACGTTATCTTCAACCGTATAATCCAATTCATGAGATGGGGTATCGGACAGTTCGGTATTGGAATATGTCTTGATACATCCCTGATAGCCGCTGTATACCGTGCCATGGGAAGCATCCGCCACCGGAACCGCATCTTTTTCTGCGTCATTGTCAATGTTCTGGTACCAGTACTGGCTTCCGTCTGTCACGCCACGGTTTAACAGGCTGCACACTTCGCCGGACGCAAACTGCGCTGCTGTCTTTGCGACGTCGCCGGACTCCACTTCTGCCTGATAGTACACATTTTCCAGTTTACTCAGCGAAAAATCCTGCGCAATCGGATAGCCAGATCCTTCTCCGTCGAACGTGACTCCACTTGCAAAACTTCTGCGGATCGTACCGAAGTTTGCACCGGCAAGAGCACCGTATACATTCAGTCCTTCGATCAATTCTTTTATATCATTTGGACCAGTATATTCATCTGCCGTTTCAATCACAGAACTTTCAACCGAACAATTTTCGATGGTTCCATAGTTATTTCCACAGATAATACCGCTTCGCGTCACATTTGCATAAGGTTGCTGAATGCGAATATTATTAAAATGCACATTCTTGATGACACCATAGTTTCGTTCAGGAAGCACATATAACTCTGTGTTCTCCATATTTTTAATCACATGACCATTTCCATCAAATATACCATAATAAAAACTGTTATATTCGGGGAACAGACTCTCTGCTTCCTCGTTTTCAAAATCCAGGTCATTCACTAACACAACATTTAACGAACTATTGTTATAAATCTGGTTTCGGACCCACCAAATCTCATCCGTGCTCCCAAGCTCAACAAACCATTTGCCTTCTCTCTTTTGGGACGGAATGGTTACCAGTCTCGCGTCCTCCTTCATGACATCTCCCGGATAAGCCAAGGCAGTACAATCTGTCCATTCCTCTCTGCCATCCGGAAGTATTCCATATATGGATCCTTCGGGAACCACATTTCCCTCAATTTTCTTCCCATCTACGGTGATCACGGCCGTCTTTTTTTTAAGTGTCACTTCTGTATTGCTTTCGCATATGATGATCGGATTGGCATCCGTAACTTCTTTGCCTTCTTTATCAAGGCACTCATAGAAATCCACGCCATCAAAATACTGCCCCTGTATCGTGAAACTATCGGCAAGTTTAATGGTTTTCTCTGTCACGCTGTTATTTTCATCGGTATATTTCAGTGTAACATCATGTACTTTCGTTTCCGTATTCGGCTCCATTGATTCGGTGACCGCTGCATATTTATATCGATAGAGATTTCCGTCATCTAGTTTAATGATATTGCACCTGGCTGGCAGCGGTATATTTTCCAATTTTCCTTCCGATGTCGTAGTCAAATCTGCTACTGGCACTCCATTAATCGCTTCCACTTTGGCATTCGCCGGCAGATTTTCAAGAGTAGTCGAATGCAGCTTGTTTGCATAGGCATCGAGAGCATCAAAAATATATATGCTTTCATCACTCTGTATCGTTCCCCCTATGATTCGGACTTTGTCAGCACCAAACGCAGGACAATCACCACTCTCTTCTTCTCCCCGAAGCAGGTTCAGACTTCCCCCGGAAATCGCAATGCTGTCATACGCCCCTATTATCCCTAAAGACGTCGAAGCCCCTTGCATGTGTTCCCATACACCCTCGGAAATATTTATGTCTTTCGCCAAAATAACCTGACCGTCATCCACTTTAGACGTAATCGTTCCTCCGGTCATTGTAAATTGATCTATGTTATAGATTCTTCCCGTAAAATCCAGTTTTCCCCCATTGATTGTTACGTTTCCCCACTTTCCGTTTTTGTATCCATAGATTACCTGTTCCTGCGAATATACGCCCTCACCGCTTCCCACAGCAAGTTTCAGACTTCCCGTACCTTCCTGCAAGGTCATCTCCCCGGTTACACAAATCACCGGATTTTCCTTCGCAGCCGCAGAAGTGAGGGATGAATCTTCCTGTACATAAAGATTCGCTTTTCCTTCAATGTCCAAAACCGGAAACAACGGACTATACGAAATGGACCCACATCCGCCGAAATCATCGCCATACAGGTCATCATTTTTTATCGTGGCACCATCAAAAATGATGTTTGCTTCGACTCCCTCTGCCACCACGATATGGGTATCGATCAGGGCACCGTTGATCTCATTGCTTCCTTTAATAATGTAATTTCCATTTTTTGTAATATTAATTTCAATGACTTTTACCGTCATCTCCTGACCAAAATAATCCACGATTGTTTTGTCCGTTATAAGTGACGCATCTGACAGATTGTAGGTAATGGCATTTTCCGTCGGTATCGAAAGTGCTTTCATTTCCTCCAGCGTCGTCTGTCCTTTTGCATACGCATCGGTGTACGATACAAATGGAATGCTGGTAAGCATTGTCGCCGTCAATGTTGCGATGCAGATGACTTTCTTTGCCTGTCTGCGAATTTTTCTGTTGTTAAAATAATTTTGTCGTCTCATAATTTTCCTCCAAGTCTTTATTTCATACTATTTCTATCTTTCATCATTTACCCGTAATCTTCTGTTTTCCACCGATTCCACGCTTTTTCAGCCATTTTTTGTAGACCGCCTTCTTCGCTTTTGGCACTTTCACAATGGCTTTTTTATGAATCTTTGCAAAGGCTTTCGCGCCGACTGTTTTCGCCGTTAAACTGGTGGATTTAATTGTAACGAACTTTAGATTTGAACATTTATAAAATGCTTTTGCACCTATGTTCCCAATCTCTGCTCCGATCACAACCGCTTTCAGGTTTTCATTGCCGGCAAATGCCTTTTTGGCAATGGATGTGACCTTATAATTTACTCCGTCAACTTTAACCGTCTTCGGAATTACAACCGTTTTTGCTTTCTTTTTGGCCGCACTCTTTGTCAGTTCAACTTCCGGTGTTTTGCCGGAAATGTCCGTCACTTTGTAGGTGTCGCCTTTTTTTGACTTAATCTTGGTTCCTGCTGCCTGTGGTGTTTTGCTGTCTGCCGGATTTTTGGCTGCTCCCGGCGCACCGGTTTTGGTTGGTGCAGCACTCGGTTTATCGCTTGGCACCGGTGTCTCGGCTGTTTTGTCACCCGATGGCACATTCGCCGAAGGGGTGCTTCCCGGGTTCGGATTTACCGGGGTAACTGTCGGACTTGCTGTTGGCGTGCCTGCCGGCGTCGCCGTCGGTGTTCCTGATGGACTTGCTGTCGGTGTTGCGGTTGGCGTTGGGGGCGGTGCTGCTTTGATCGTATAGGTCACTTCGATCACCGCGGTTCCCATTGTCGCCGATGCCTTGATTGTTCCGGGACCCGTCAGATCGGTTGTCGGTTTGCCGTCTCTCATGTAGACGATTTCTGCGTCAACTTCTGCCTCGCCCCACGCATCGCTGTATGTCTTATTTAATACGGCTTTGTGTTCTTTTCCGTCATACGCCGCATCTTCTGCCGTCAATGTCAGCGTTACCGTGTGCGAAGGATCTGCTTTACATACCCCTGTCAGCACGTTGTTTTTGACGGTATAGTTTGCTTCATGGAATGGTGTAGTGTGTAGTGCACTATTCGAATATCCTGTCACGGAACATCCGTCATATCCCTTATATACTGTCGCATGAGTTGAATCTGCCACCGGAGCTTCATCCCGCTCTCCGTCATTGTCGATATTCTGATACCAATGCTGGCTTCCGTCTGTCACGCCCTCATTTAAGAGACTGCACACTTCACCGGACGCAAACTGCTCTGTTGTCTTGGCAGCAACATCACCGGTCTCCACCTCTGCACCTGCCTCATAATACGAATTTTTGATCGTACTCTGCCGCAGTTCATGCGCGATCGGGTAGACCTCTCCGTCTCCCTCAAACGTGATGTCTTTGACATAGCTTCCCTTAATCGTACCAAAGTTTCCTCCTGCCAGAGTACCCCACTCACACAGTCTGTCATACATCTTGACTTGTCCTGTACTACTATCTCTTTCTTTTGCATACGTAGGGATCGATGCTCCATTTACAGAACAGTTTTCAATCACCCCGTAGTTTGCTGTACAGAAAATACCACTTCGACCGATGTTGTAGTTGTAGTCAGGACTTTTCATCGTTATATTTTTAAAGTGAATATTTTTTATCGTTCCATAATTTACGGTTGTAACAAAATAAAACTGTTGTACTGCTGCATTCGAAATCGTATGCCCATTTCCGTCAATCGTGCCATAGCAGCTACTATAGTAAAGAGGATACGATATTTCCCCCTCAGAAAGATCAAGGTCTGCACACAAAAGAAGATTCATATAAGGCTTATCCACATAAGAGATCATAGTAAAAAGTTCAAGATCTTCTTTTGACTGGATTCTTACAAACCACTTCCCATCCTTTTGCTCGGATGACAGAGTTTTGTAATCCTCATTTTCCCGGATCGGATCCCCCGGATACGCGGCCCTGTAATAGTTATATCCGCTTGATTCTTCCTTATAATAATATAAAGTCCCCTCCGGCAGCACCTCTCCGGTAAATTGTTCTCCGTCCAGCGTCGCCGTAGGCTGTTTCTTTTTCAGGATCAGTTCTTCGTCCTCATGAATCGAAAGTTTGTCATATAGTTCATTCGCATTGTTATAATATTCATAACGATTTTCTCCGTCAAAATAGGTATTTTGAATCGTAAACCCATCTGCCACCGTAACGACTTTTTCCGTATTCTCCTCCGGGAAGTTTAAGGTGACCTGATGTGTGCTTATTGGTGTCGTCTCGTCTTTTACCATCTGGTCGGCACCTGTCTCTTCGTCTTTCGAATAATCGTATTTATACGTTGTGCCATCTGCAAATTCAATTAAATTGGAAGAATATGTAAGCGGTGTATGTAAAGATCCTTCTTCGGTTGTCCGCACATCTTTTACCGGCAGCCCATTGATCTTTGCCACTTCTGCAGCTCCCGGAAGTCCGGTTACCTCAAACAGATTTACATTGTTTCCATAGGTATCGTAAGCGGTTCCGAGTTTCAGTTTGTTCCCTTCCAGTTCAAACACCCCTCCGCTGACGCGTACATGATCTGCCGCCAGCACTGTCGCAGCCGCATTTCTATTTTCATTTACTTTTATCTTTCCGCCACTCACCGTTATGCTGGAGGCTGCGTCAAATACCTTCAACTCATTATAATTAGCTCCGATAAAGGGAATATTGCAGGTTCCCCCTGTCATCACAATATCGTTCGCTGTTAAAAACGAGTAATCCTCATCCAGCTTCGTGATCGTTCCTCCGGTCATTGTAAACCGGTTTATATACGAGAAGTCTCCCTCAATTTCAAGATTTCCTCCTTCCACGGTTACACTTCCGTGCTGACGTACTCCGGCTCTTTGCCCCGAAATTGCATCACACGCGCCTTTCAGTGTCAAAGTCGCTGCACTTTCTTTCAATACCAGTTCCCCGGCCACCTCAATGACCTTGCTGCTCAATGACTCCTGTCCGATCCCGGTAAAACTGGTATCGTCCTTTACATACACGTTTGCTTTTCCTGCGATATCAAGAATAGGAAAAAACGGATCATTATATTGCCTGGAACTTGTATCGATCTGCTTACAATATTTGTCATCATTTTGAATGACTGCCCCATCAAAGATAAGATTTGCCTCGACTCCCTCTGCCACCACGATATGGGCATCGATCAGCGCACCATTGATCTCATTGCTTCCTTTAATAATGTAATTTCCATTTTTTGTAATATTTATCTCAATGATTTTTTCCGTAATTTCTTCCCCAAAACAGTCCACTACCGTTTTGTCCGTCAAAAGTGACGCATCCGACAGAGTATAGGTAATGGCATTTTCGGTCGGTATCGAAAGCGCCTTCATTTCCTTCAGTGTGGTCTGTCCTTTTGCATACGCATCGGTATAAGTTACAAACGGAATGCTTGTAAGCATTGTCGCCGTCAATGTTGCGATGCAGATTCCCCTTTTTGCCTGCCAATAAAATTTTTTTCTCATCCCTTTATCTCCTTATTTTCCTTTTAACATTTTACTCTTGAATTTACCATATTTTTATACTTTTTTCAATCTTTTTACAAAATTGTCGCTATGACAACAGAATTGTTGATTGGGAAAATAAGACCTGCATTACATAACAAGAGGCTGCGCTTTTTTGCACAGCCCCTCTTTCTCCGTTTATCGGATGATTTCAAAATACGGAAGCACATTGGAAATGTACGTATTCAGAATGTCTGTAAATTCTTTTGCCTGCTTTTCGTCCATGATCTCGCCATACTCGATCGTGTAAGTATATCCGTCGCGGCTTTCAATATAGGTCATCAAATCATTTTTCTTTTCTACCTGCTCCGGAGAATACTCGCCTTTAATCTTGTGGATTGTGAAAAATGGCATCTTCACGCCGTTTTTCTTTGCCATAAACATCGCATAGGATTCTTTCTTTTTGAAGTCAGCATTTTTGACATTTTTCTTTTCCTTCACGGTAATAAGTTTCACAACGTCTTTCGGAAGTGCTACTGTACAATTTGTAGCTTTGCTGCGAAGTTTCGTGCGCTGTACCAATTTTACATTTGGATTAAGCACTATGGTCTGACCGCCAAATGTAACGCTGACAATATCTTTTGGCTCAATGACTTTCTGGAAGCCGATCCGGCGGTAACCTGAAGTTTTCTCATCGCCCCATTCCTCATTGACATCGTCGCAGAAACGGCTGTCTTCACGGGTTCCGTCAGCAAACTGTACGACTACGCGCTGCGTCTTTTCCAATTTATTCCACTCTTTGGCTGACATGTGTGCTTTTCCACTCTTTGTAATCTGGAAGTCAACTGTCACGGAAAGCGGCGAGATGCGGATATCTTTCCAAAGTGCTTTCTCATCCAGAAGCGAGATATTTTTATTAACTTCTTTGGTTGTAACATCTGCCTCGGTTTTGAATGTCCAATCCAGTTTCCAGCTTCCTTTTTTTACCAATTTGAATTTACCTTTTGCATCGCGGTAGCCGATATTTTTCAGTGTAAATGCAACGCTTTTGCCATTCAGATTGACATCTACTCCCTGCTTGTTGATGCCGCTCACTAAAACGTTAAATGTCGTTGTCTTTCCATCAACACCTGCCATGTTTGGACCATCTACAGTGTAATCATATGTGGCACCGTCATCACCTTTTACAGCCAGTTCTGTTGTCTGAAACTCGTATTTTTCCGGTTTTTCCGGCAGATTTTTTACTTTCAATACGGCGTAAAAACGTGTCGTATCTCCAATCACCTGACTTGTGGAAACGCTGACTCCATTATTGGTTGTGGATGCCTCCGGCGTGCTGACCATTTTTTCGATTTTCTGCGATGGTACTCCCGCCTCAATATGGAAGAAGTTGCGGATGCTGTCATCAAGTCCAAGTGCCGCCGCTGCCTTTGTGCCACCAATTCCTACTAATACTACAGCGGTCACGGCTGCAGCTGCTTTTCCGGCTGTTCTCCATCTTCGATTCTTTTTGTCTCTATTTTCATTGACTTTTTCCTGCTCAATCTTTGTCATTGTCTGTGCAAAGATTCTCTTTTTCTCAAGGTCTGTCATTGTGATCCCCTCCTGTTCTGCCTTTTTATTTTCCTCTCCAAGTCCCTGTAACATATTTTCTAAATCACGCATAATATCCTCCTTTCGCCGCTTTTCTAAGCGGTCTTAATCCCTCTCTGTAACAACTGCTTTTTCAAGCGCTCTCTGCCTCTCGCCAGCCTGCCTTCTACAGATTTTACAGAAATTGACAGTGTCTCTGCAATTTCCCGAATGCTGTTCTGCTCATAATAGCGATAGATAAATATCTCGCGGTCCGGGCTTTTCATGTCTTCAATGAGACCAAACAACATCTCATTTTCACTCTGCTGCACGACCGCTTCTTCGATATTTTCCGTCGAAGCCATCTCCGGAATTTCGTCAAAATCTTCCGTTGGCTTTTGCTTCGCCAGCGCTCTCTTCTTGTCGAGCGCCGTCTTGCGGGCAATCCCATACAAGTATATCTTCAAACCTTTTCCATTTTTGATCAATACCTTGTCCCGGGACTTCCACAATCCGACGAACGCATCCGATATCGCTTCCTCCACATCCTGGATTGGATATCCGGCAAGTATGGACTTGCAGATACTTTTGACAGCGCCCCCGTATTGCTCTATCGCAATTTCAATCCCTTGTGCGGCATCTACTTTTATTAGTTGTAATAATTGTTCTTCCGGCATCTTGCACGCCTCCTTTATCTTCTTTCTGAAAGACCTTTCACTTACCTATTCGTATATTATATCGAAAAACCCTCGGGTTGGGGAAATTTTTTTGTCTGGAGGCTTTTGTTCTTTGGGATTGGCTTGGTGGACGCTCCGCACACGCCACAGACTTGCTTTTCTTTTTTGGCGGGTGCTGGCGGTCCTCCGGTCATGCTTTTTCCGCAAATCTCCCTTCCGGCATGACCCATCTCGCCTTCCTGGTCATGCCTACTCCCCAAATCCCCCTTCCGGCATGACCCACCTCCCAAAACACCCCCTCTGCACACACATATCTCGCATAAATGCTCCCCCTTCCCGACATAACTGAAAAAACCGAGCCCGGCGCTCCGCGCCGGACTCGGTCCCAAGCTTCCCAGACTCCCCTAACTCCCCATTTTTTCCAAACTCCCCGATCCCCATATCCTTATCTTCTCAACCCGCTTCCACCTCGCAGATTGCTTTTTCCAAAATTTGTAAGCCTTCGTCAATTTCCTCTTTCTTGACATTCAGCGGGGTTGCAAACCGCATGCCGTTTCCGTAAACTCCGCAGTTCAGAGTGAGCATGTGGCGTTTCAGGCAGCCAGCCTTGACGGCGGTCCAAAGATCCGGTGCCGGGCTTCCGTCCTCGTGGGAAAATTCAATCGCAACCATCAGTCCTAGGCCGCGGACATCCGAGATACAGCTGTGGCGGCTCTGCATTTCACGAAGTTTCTCTTTCAGATAAGCGCCCATTTCGTTTACATTTTTAAGGAGACTTCCGTCCTCGAAAGCATCCAGCACCGCATTGCCGGCGGCGGCTGCACATGGGTTTCCGCCAAACGTCGTTCCGTGGGTACCGATCGGCCATTTGTCCATGATTTCCGGAGTCGAGATGACCGCGCTCATCGGGAGACCGCCAGCGATGGCTTTTCCTACTGTCATAATGTCCGGCACAACATCAAAATGCTCGCTCGCCCACATTTTTCCGGTTCTTCCATAACCACACTGGATTTCGTCGAAGATGAGGAGAATGCCATGCTCGTCACAGATTTTGCGGACTTCCTGCACAAATTTTTTGCTCGGAACGACGTAGCCGCCTTCGCCCATAACGGGTTCCATATAAATACACGCCACGTCTTCCGGATCTACGACGTAACGTAACAGTTTTTTCAATTCAAATAAAGCGTAATCGGTTCGTTCCTCCTCGTCAAGTCCCGGCGGGCAGAGATCCTTTCCGGGATATGGGGCAAAATACACATTTCCCATGAGTGGATTGTAATGCCTGCGGTATTTGGAATTGGAGCCGGTGATCGCGGTCGCTCCGACCGTTCGTCCATGGAAGGAACCCATAAACGCAATCACTGCACTTCTCGCGCTGTAAGACATTGCCAGTTTGAGGGCGCTGTCCGTCGCCTCGGCACCGCCATTGCTGAAAAAGATCGAGCTCAATTTTCCCGGTGCCTTCTCAGAGAGCCGCTTTGCCAGCATCAATGTCGACTCGTAGTTTACAAGGTTAAACGACGCATTCACAAGATTTCCCGCCTGCTCCTGAATGGCCTTCACGACAGTTGGGTAATTGTGCCCCAATGCATTGACGGCGATTCCCTGAACAAAGTCAAGGTAGCGGTCGCCATTGACATCGGTGAGATAGCACCCGGAAGCACTTTTTGCCACCAAATTCGTCTGCTTATAAAAAACGGGACTCAAATACTGTTTGTAATCTTCAAATTTAATCATAATAAAACCTCCATTCTAGTGTAACTGACTATTCATATGCTTTTTCCAAAATTTCTTCGACATCCTGCTCCGTAATCTTCACCGGGTTGACCGCAAGAAGGCGGTATTCCATCGTTCCCTTGATAATCGCCGGGAACATTTCTTTCGTCACGCCAACCTCCGTCAATTTACTCGGGATCCTCAGATCCGCAGCAAGTTTTTGCACCGCGCTAATGGCACAATGTGCCGCCTCCCATTTGCTGAGGCCCGCGACATTTTCCCCAAGCAGTTCTGCAATCTTTCCAAACTTTTCCAGATTTCCCGGAATATTTTTCTTGATCACATACGGAAGCATCATGGAATTGGCGGTTCCATGCGCGACGTGTGCCACGCCTCCCATTGCCTGCGAGATTCCATGCACCGCGCCCAGACCGCCGTTGACAAAAGCAGTTCCGGCAAGTGTGCTCGCGACTGCCATTTTTTCGCGCGCCTCCAGATTCATCGGATCGTGTACCGCCGTTCGGATATTTTCCCCGATCAGGCGAATCGCCATTTCGCCGTAGGCATCACTGAACGGATTCGCATTGAGCGAAACATAGGACTCAATCGCATGCGTCAATGCGTCCATTCCCGTCGTCGCCGTGATAAACGCCGGCATATGTATTTGCTGCAGCGGATCAATAATGGCAAATTTTGGCATTAGGTATTCGTGTGAGACAGACAATTTAATGTCATTTTCTTCATCCGTTATGACGCTCGCCGCCGAAACCTCGCTGCCGGAACCCGCCGTCGTCGGCACAGCGATCAACGGAAGCGACGGATTTTCGACCGTTTTGCTTCCACCGAAAAGGTATTCTTTGACGGAGCCTTCATTGGTAACAAGCATGCACATGGCTTTCGCGGTGTCGATCACGCTTCCGCCGCCGACCGCGACGCACACATCACAGCCGCTGTCTTTCAGCACTTGCGCCGCCGCATCACAGACATCGATCGGAGGATCCGGCTGTGTGTCTGTGAAAAGCTGCACGGAATACCCTTTTTCTTCCAATGATGCAATGATCTTGGCAAATTCCTCAGTTTTGCCAACGTGTTTCCCGGTAACAATAAATGGCTTTTTTACGCCCATTTCCTCAAATATTTCATACAATTGAAATGATGTGCCTGCGCCAAATTTGACTTTGGTCGGGCTTTTAAATAAGAAATCTTTCATGCCAGTCTCCTTTCCTTATACAACACAACGAGGCACAAAAGGAATTTTCCTTTCATGCCTCGTCGCATTTCTTACTTATTTGCGCTTATCTTATCATCTTTCTTCGATTCTGTCAATAGGTGGTTGTCAAATATATCGCGAAAGCACCTGATAAATGAGTGCCGGGTCGATTGGCTTCGGAAGATGGCAGTTCATGCCCGCCTCCAACGTCTCATTCTTTTCTTTGTCGAATGCATTGGCTGTCATTGCAATGATTGGCACTTCGGAAGCATCGCTCCGCTCCATCGCGCGAATCCGCTTTGTCGCCTCCAGTCCGTCCATGACCGGCATATGAACATCCATCAAAATAATATCGTAAAATCCCTTCTTGGAATTTCCAAATTTTTCCACCGCCTCCAGTCCGTCTGAAGCGACATCCACGACACAGAGGAACTGCTCCAATACCGTCTTCGCCACAAATACATTCAATTCATTGTCCTCTACCAACAGGATGCGGGCACCTTTCAATTTTTCTTCATCATACGCCACTTCCTTCTCCTTTGCTTCTGCCTTCGCTGGTTTTACGTACAGTTCAATCTTAAATTCCGTTCCTTTTCCGAGCTGGCTCCGCACCTCGATCGTGCCGCCCATTGCATCCACAAGACTTTTCACGATCGGCAGTCCCAGACCGGTTCCTTTTACACCGTCTCCCAGCTTTGACCGTTCCTGCAAAAATGGATCGTACAGATGCTTTTGATATTCCTCACTCATACCGATTCCATTGTCGCGAACATAATACCGTACTCCAATTTTTCCATCCACATTCTTTTCTTCTGGCGCAATCAGTTCCGATATAAATTCAATTGTTCCACCGGATGGCGTAAATTTTGCTGCATTAGAAAGCAGATTAAAAAAGATCTGATTAAATCGCAAATGGTCCACCAAAATGCATTCCATTCCGCAGTTCATTTTAAAAACAAAATGTATGTTTTTCTCATCCATCAAAGGTCGGATTACCGTCTGAATCGACTCGGAAAATTCTTCTTTGGTAAAAGGACTTTCGTTCAAAACCATTTCTCCATTTTCAATTTTACTCATGTCCAAAATGTCGTTGATAAGCCCGAGCAAAAATTTACTGGAAGTGTCAATTTTATTTAGATAATCTTTGATAATCTGCATATTTTCTTCTTTTTTTGCTAAATGGGTCAGCCCAATGATTGCGTTCATCGGCGTGCGGATGTCATGACTCATTCTGGACAAAAATTCGGACTTCGTCTGCGCCGCCAATTCAGCTTTCTTAGCCACAATGACCAATTCGTCATTTTTTGCATGGATTTCCCGGTACAACTCTCTCCGCTGCGCATCTTCCACTGCGATATCGCACCAGATGTAAATCACCGCATAACTCGCGTTTATGATGAGCCAGCCCGGGTGCGCCAGCTGAATCCAAATAAAAATCGCCGTTATTACAAAAAAGGAAAGAAGCAAAATAGCATTGAACCGCGGTTTGATCTTTTTCCAATTGAAACATACAAGCAGGAAACCAATGGCTGAATACAGCATAATAGATCCGACACCAACCGGCATAAATAAAATGCCTCGTTCGTATACAATATTTTCGGAAAGTTTGAAAAACAGACCGGTAAATGGATTGCTGAGTGCTATAAGTGTATATACTCCATAGGGGATCATCATAAAGGCAATTCCTTTGAGAAGCCGCGGCAAAGAATAATCGCGGTGAATCAGAACATACGCATATCCCACCCATACTGCCGCCAAAAGAGGCATGCTAATGACATATATTGTCATGGAAATCTGGTAGACCCACCAATTTGTCACATCGTTCATTGCCGTCGAAGAAACAATGTCAATCACATCGCTGATGATACTAAAAACGAGCACAAAATAAAAAGAATCGCTTTGCAGATTTTGCGGCACATTATCATTTTTCTGCCGCTGTTTTCGCTCTCTCCGCAAACCGAATTCCTTGATAAACATAATTAAAAAAACTGCTAACGCAAACAAATCTGTCTCTATATGCCACATTTTCATTTCCTCCATGCTTTCTCTTCTGCAACCGTTTCCCTTTTGGGAAGTTTCTTAAATACCGTGACCACGACACATTTGTTCCGCCGCACTGAATTCTTCCATATTTTAGCATATTGGCGTGGAATTGTCAAATGATTTGAATTGAATACCACACTTTTTTCAAAACCCTGTCACATTATTCTGATGATTATAATTTTTCATCTTCACCTGCCATTTATTTCCTTCATGTTCATAATAGCGATACGTTTTTTCATTAATTTTCCCGCTCTCCTTCAGTTCCGCCATGCGTTTCCAAAACCTCTCGTAATCTGCCTTTGCCGCATCTTTATAATTGTTAGAACTGTTCATTTGTACGGAAGTCAGTAGCTGCTCCAATTCCGCGATTCTCTTTCTTCCAAACATTTACATTTCTCCTTTCCATGTCACTTTCGGCTGCGCGCCATGCTCCCCGATGTGCTTCTCCATCCAAGCCATATTGTACCAGCGTCCAAACTTAAATCCGCATTTGTAAAATTCACCCACCATACGAAATCCCAAATGCTCATGAAAATGTACGCTGTTTCGTGTCAGATATTCATCCTGGGTCTCCGGCACTCCGATACACGCTTCCATATTTTGGATGCCCATTTCGCGCAGTTCTTTCTCCAGTGCCGCATACAACATGCCGCCAATCCCGCTTCGCCGCAGTCCCTGTTTCACATAAATCGACGTTTCTACCGCAAAATCATATGCGGCACGTTCCTTAAAGGCACCGGCATACGCATATCCCGCCACTTTGCCATCACAGATTGCCACGAGATACGGATATTTCTTCTTTGTCTTCTCGATCCGCGCGCGAAATTCTGCGGCACTTGGCACCTCGTATTCAAATGTGATCGCCGTCTCCTTCACATAAGGAGTGTAAATGGCAAGCAGTGCTGCGGCATCGTCCGGTACCGCCTCTCTGATCTGTATATTGTGTTCTGACATCATATCGCCTCGTTCTTTTTTTAATAAGTATAGCACAAAGGGAGAGAAATGGGCAATAGTTCATGCACGACTTGTTCTTGTGTGGGCACAGCTGCCAGCTTTGTTGCCGCTGGTAAACAACTCTATTGCCGGCGCGGCTTGGGCGCCTTGTACCTCTGAAACTATCTGCTTTTCCTCTTTCCACGGTGCCAGACTGGGGCTTGGGACTGCTCGGCACCTCTGAAATCACTTGCTTTTCCTTTTCCCGCGGTGCAGGACTGGGACTTGGGGCTGCTCGGCACCTCTGAAATCACTTACTTTTTCTTTTTCCGCGGTGCAGGACTGGGACTTGGGGCAGTGCGGCACCTCTGAAATCACTTACTTTTTCTTTTTCCGCAGTGCCGGACTAGGACTTGGGGCTGCTCGGCACCTCTGAAATCACTTGCTTTTCCTTTTCCCGCGGTGCAGGACTGGGACTTGGGGCTGCTCGGCACCTCTGAAATCACTTACTTTTTCTTTTTCCGCGGTGCAGGGACGCATCACCGCCCAAACATCTCTCTTCCACAGCCTTAACTCCCCTCAAATATACTCCTCCGCCCAAACACCGCACCAAAAAAGGCGCCCCTCCGGGCGCCCTCTTATCCGGCAAACAGCTAACCATCGTCTTCGCTGCTTTTACTGCTGTACTTCAAATGTCGTATAGACATCTTTTTTTGCTGCCATATCTTCTGTCACTCCATCTTTCCCTTCTGCTGTGGTGTCAATCCCCGCTTCTTTGCCAGTCAGAATCTCTGTTCCAACTTTTATATCGACGGATTTTTGAGAGCCATCCTTGTATGTGGCTGTGCAGGTGATCACCGTGTCTCCGATCAACTGCTGACGTGCTTTCAAATCTTCCTGCAGATTTTTTCCGACATTTTCAAACAGAGCCGAATAGCCTTTCTTTGACAAATTGCCTTCCCCGACAAATGCGATACGGAAATTCTTTTCCGGTTTCTCTGTGCCGCTGACCGTAAAGGACGTGTATTCGTTCTGGTCATAAAGGGAATCAGCTTCCGCTTCGGAATCCGAAAAATCCAATGCGACACCAAACTTGTTTTCCGGTTTTTTGCGCAATTTACTCTCGGAAGCGATCAAATATTTGGAATTCTTTTTGGCAGCTACTGAGAAATAACCTTTATTGATCGTATATGTGACGCTTTTGATATTGTCGCCCGTGCAGCTAATCGGGGCAATGATCCAATACGATGCCTTCTTTCCACTTTCATCTTCATCCCCACTCCAGGCACTTCCATAACTCGTACTCGCTGTCGCATATATTTTCGGCTGTGCCTTCTTGGACGCCTCTTCGCCCTGAGTCGATGCACCGGAGGCTTTATTCTTTTTCACCTCTGCTGCACTGACCGTTACCGTAAGGGAATTTAATACACCATGTGGTGTTGTCTTTGTCACTGTTGTGCCCTGCTGCGCCGGACTCTTTCCGATATCTGAAAAATGTCCGTATCCGATGCCTGCCACAAGTGCCAGACAAGCTGCTGCCGCAACCGTAGATTTTATTATTGTATGTCTTCTCATAGTATGTTCACTCTCCATTCGTGGTGCCCTGTCCCAGACTTCCAATTCTTCCTCGGAAACTTCCGGTCTAAGGGATTTCCTGAGAATTTGATCCAATTCTTTATCGTTCATAATCTGCAACCTCCAATTTCTTTTTCAAGATACTTTTCGCCTTGCGCAATCGACTCTTTACTGTGTTTTCTGAGATTTTCAGACAATCGGCGATCTCTGCGATCTTCATGTCAGCCGAATAAAACAAGTAGATCGAAGTGCGGTATTTTTCCGGCAGTTCACTTACCAGATTTCGCACCAGTTCTACGGTTTCCTTCTTCAATACCTGATTCTCCGGAGTTTCCTCCGAAGTCGACATCGAAAGCTGATCCCCGCTCTCCAAATGTGCCTCATAACTTTCAAAAGATGCCAGCCGCTTTCGCCAGGCAAATTTTCTCCGTTTATTCTTCCACAAAAAGATTGCCACAGACAATGCATAACTCTTTATGTTTTTGTCAGAATCCAATTTATTTAATTGTTCAAGCAATGTCAACATTGTGTCCTGATACAATTCCTCGCCCTCAATGTCACTTGCTGTCGTCATTTTGCAGAAGCGAAGGATATCCGGACCATGCGTAAAAACATATTGGTCAAATTCATGCTTTGTCATCTTTGTTTCCTTTCCCGGCAATCATTCCGGACTAACTGCCTTTCAATTCTATATTGTAATAACCCTCAAAAAAGTTTATAATTAATTCGTAATTATTTAATTACATTATTGTAACTATTCAGGATCCAATGTATGGAAATCAATGAATCGTCGTGCTTGCACGTAAGAGACTTTGATTTCCATACATTGAGATCCTAATAGGGCTCCCCCTCCACATATGAGCATTTTTAGCCTTGTCAAAGGCGAGAAAAGAACACGAAGTGTTCGAAATGCGAATGCGGGGGAGGGGCGTCCTGAATAGTTACATTCATTCAAACCAAAGAAAGAGGACTTACTTATGAGACAATTAAAAATAATCCGCCTAACCATCCACAAGATGCTGCGGAATATCCACACTTTTGTACGCTGGGGGCTTCTCGCCGCCGCAACCGGTCTTGTTATCGGGGGCTTCAGCACTCTTTTTGCCGCCTGTCTTCGTTTTGTAACCGATTTTCGCACCGAACGCCCGTGGATGATCTTTTTCCTGCCGCTTGCCGGCATTTTCATCGTATTTTTGTACGGACTTTTTCAATATAAAAATGATAAGGGCACAAATATGGTTTTGTCAACCATTCATGCCGAAACCGAGCTGCCTTTTAAAATGGCACCGCTCATCTTTATCTCGACCGTGATCACCCATCTTTTCGGTGGTTCTGCAGGACGTGAGGGAGCCGCACTGCAACTGGGCGGAAGCATCGGAAACCAGCTTGGAAGGTGGTTCCGGCTTGACGACCGCGACCGCCGCATCCTCGTTATGTGTGGCATGAGTGCCGCTTTTTCGGCGATCTTCGGTACGCCGATTGCCGCCGTCGTCTTTGCCATGGAAGTCGTCAGCGTCGGAGTCATGTATTATGCAGCGCTCGTTCCGTGTGTATTTGCTTCGCTCATTTCCTTCAAAGTGGCCAATCACATGGGGATCGGACCAAATGTATTTCATTTGCTCGACGTGCCGAGTTTCCAGTTATTGCCAAGCATTAAAGTGATCGTTCTTGCCATGCTGTGCGCCGGTCTGAGCGTTTTGTTTTGTATTATATTGCATTCTTTGGGGGATGTCTATCGCGCGAAATTAAAAAATCCGTATGTACGTATCGTATTTTCGGCAGTTATCATTATTCTGCTGACATTGTGCCTGCAGACCGATGATTATATGGGAGCCGGCGTACCGGTCATTGCGCGCGCGATTCAGGGAAATGTCCACCCAACTGCCTTTTTCTGGAAAATTGTATTCACTGCGCTTACGCTGGAAGCCGGTTTTAAGGGCGGTGAGATCGTGCCTTCGTTTTTTGTCGGTGCGACATTTGGTTGTCTGTTCGGTCAGATTGCCGGACTTTCGCCATCGCTGTGTGCCGGTCTTGGGATGGTTTCCGTGTTCTGCGGTGTGACCAACTGCCCGATTTCGTCGCTCCTTATTGCGTTCGAATTATTCGGCTACGATGCCGTACCATATTTTATGATCGCCATCAGCGTGAGCTTCCTGCTGTCCGGCTATTATGGGCTTTACCACGATCAGACGATCGTTTATTCCAAATACCGTTCCCAGTACGTAAACAGAAAGGCACGAGACTAAGCTCGTGCCCTCTGTAACAATATAGAAAGATATTCAAAATCATCCACACAGTCGTTTTTCAAATTCGGTCTGTGGCAGCGGCTTGTCAAATACGTAGCCCTGCACGATATCACAGCCGGCCTGCGTAAGATACTGCAGCTGCTCTTCCGTTTCCACTCCTTCTGCCACGATCCGTTTTCCCAGCTTTTTCACCAGGTCTACGATACTAGTAAACATAATCATGTCCTTTTTCTTGCCCTGATATTCCTGCTCCAGCGGAATAAATGAGCGGTCAATCTTAATCACGTCGATATTTACGCGTTTGATCATATTGAGCGAGGAAAATCCGGTTCCAAAATCGTCAATGGATGTCATAATTCCATTTTCTGCCAACTGGCCGACGATCTCAGCCATTCGTTCGTAATCCTGAAAGTCCTCACTTTCTGTCAGCTCAATTTCTATATATTGGTGTTCTACACCGTAACGGTCTATAATCTGCAAAATATTTTTTACGAGATTTTTTTCCTGAAGATGTTTTCTCGAAAAATTGACTGAGATACATACCCTGTTTTGACCGTTTTCCTGACGTTTTTTCTGGAACCTGCACACTTCTTCCAGCACGTAATAATCCAGTTGGCAGATACTTCCTTCCTGCTCAAGCTGCGGCACAAATTTCCCGGGTGCGATCACATTTCCATTTTGAACCCAGCGCACAAGTGCCTCGGCACCACAGCATTTCTTCTGTGAAATGTCCACTTTCGGCTGATAATATACGACAAATTCACGCACTTTCAATGCCATCGGGAAATTGGAAATAATACTCTGCACATGCATCATCTGCATCTTTATATCATCGGTGTACATCGCCGCCTTTCCGGCTCCCTTTTGTCTCGCTGCCTGATACGCGATGCTTGCACGCCCCATCACTTCGCGCGGCGCATGAATGTCATGAAGCGAACTGATTCCTACGGTCGCACCAAAGACGAGTTCCTTTGTTTTCTGCGGCGTCTGATATACCATTCGAATGTTTCGCAGACTTCCCACCACTTCTTTCGCATGCTCCGTTTTCAGTAGCAAAAGAAAATTGTCGCCTCCGAGTCTTGCCATTCTCTCGTCCTGCCACAAACCGGAATTTACTTTCTGTGCATAATTGCGAAGCACAACATCGCCCTGCTCATAGGAAAACACTTTATTTACATATTTAAAATTGTGAACGTTAAAGAAAACGATCTGATACTGATCCAGCGTCTTTTCTGTCATTTTCCGGCCGACAAATGCCATAAACGCTTCCGGTGTCAGCACTCCGGTAGAAATGTCTGTATTCATGATCTGCGAGATCATATGACTCATCATAAACCGGCTGTAGTGCACATAGGTTTCACGGAACAGATAATGAATCGTGTCATTTTGCTCTTCTGTCAATTCCTTTCCCGGGCAGATTCCAATTTCGAAAACCACTACGCCCCCATCCGGCAGATTATATTGTTTTACATATCCATTATTTTCCAGTCCTTCATTTTCCCCATACAGCACCGCTTCGTGCTTTCTCCCCTGTGGATAGATCTTTGACACCGGTGTCTCCAAACGTACTTTCACACAGCTGAGCGGCAGTTCTTCCGCCAGAAGTGCCATCGCTCTGCATACATTTTCATCATATTTTTCCAGAGTCACTGCATCACAATTCAAGAGCTCGATAAACGCTCTCTCCATCTCTTCTCTATTCATCCAAATTCATACCTTTCTTTCTCGGATACAAAAAAGTGCATCCTGCTCAACCTTTTTCAAGTTTAAGAAGCAAAACACACTGTTTTTCACTACTTATCCCTTTTTTCGAAGATCATGCGAAAAATGAATCGCACCAATGGTCCACAATAAAACATCTGATACAATATCGCCATTGGGAAATTCATCGCCCATGTCTGAATCCAAGTTCCAAAATCCTTTGTGTCCTTAAAAAGAATGGTTGCGATCAAACTCATCGTTGGGCACATAATACAGCAAATACAGATGGAAATGGCATAGGTGATAAATTGTGGCCGGTCATCGGGACGCATCACCGTAAAAGCAAGTCGGCGCGCCAGTTTTCCAACGACAAAAAATTCTAAAATAAATGCTGCCGGAACCATGATCGGCATCTCATGAAGTGCGGCCAGAAATGTCTCTCCCCGTACTCCGCCCATGTTCAGCGCAACATTGTAGACAATCATTCCATACACCATGATTGTCGCCATGATTAACGTAAATACTGCATCTTGAAATTTGTTCTTTGGCATAAAAAACCTCCTAATAAAATAATAATAAACGTTGTTTCTTCCTGTGTTGTTCGTTATCATCCCATAGGAGTGTGCGTTTCCAATTAAAACCATATTCTTTTAGAAATTTTAACACAATTTCAGCTCATATGCAAGTGTTTTTATTGACAACCCGGTGCCTGTTTTGCTATCCTTATACTAACACATGTAAGGAGGGACTACATTTCATGCAGCATTTACTTACCCAGATCGTAGACGGTCTGTATTCGATCGTCAGTACTCTTGACAACCTTGTATGGGGATGGGCTATGATTGTTCTTTTGTTGGGAACTCACATTTTTCTGACAATTCGTACCAAATTTATCCAGTACAAAACGATTACGAAGGGAATTCCGCTTTCGGTGGCAAAGGAAGAAGGCGCGGATGGCGAAGTCAGTCAGTTTCAGGCGCTTGCTACTGCTCTTGCCTCGACGATCGGAACCGGTAACATCATCGGAATCGGTACCGCGATCGCACTCGGCGGCCCCGGCGCGGTGCTTTGGTGCTGGCTGACGGGTGTATTTGGTATCGCGACCAAATATGCCGAATCACTGATTGCCGTCAAATACCGCGTAAAGACCGAAGACGGCCGTATGCAGGGCGGCGCAATGTATGCTCTTGACCGCGGTCTGAATCTCAAATGGCTGGGCACTTTGTTTGCTGTCTTTGCCGGTTTTGCTTCCTTTGATATCGGATGCGCTACGCAGGTCAATGCGATTGCCGAAGTGTGCAACACAAATCTCGGCATCCCGCGCTGGCTGATCGGCGTTATTGTCGCCGCTCTCGTCGCTTTCGTTATCTTTGGCGGCATCCAGAGCATCGCCCGCGTGTGCGAAAAACTGGTTCCTGTCATGGCGGCGTTTTATGTTCTCGGCTGCCTGATCATTTTATGCATGAATTATGACTATATTATTCCGGCGATCTCGACGATCTGCCGTCTTGCTTTTACCAAAGGCGCTGCTGCCGGCGGACTGGTCGGCGGAGGAATCCGCTACGCGATCCAATACGGAGTTGCCCGCGGACTCTTCTCCAATGAATCCGGTATGGGATCTGCTCCGATCGCGGCCGCCGCTGCCAAGACGAAAAATCCGGTGCGTCAGGCACTTGTTTCCTCAACCGGTACGTTTTGGGATACCGTTGTGGTCTGTCTGATGACCGGACTTGTGCTGGTTTCCACGATCATGAAAAATCCGGCGATCAACGCCAATGAGATCACCGACGGAGGCATCCTTACGACGCTTGCTTTCGGTCAGATTTCCGTGCTCGGGCCATTGATCCTCGTCGTCGGAATCATCTGTTTTGCCTTTTCCACCACACTTGGATGGGCGTATTACGGCGAACGCTGCGTCGAATATTTTGCCGGTAAAAAAGCGCTCGTGCCTTACCGCATTTTATACATATTAGTGGCACTTATTGCACCGGTCATTGCTCTCGATCTCGTCTGGCTGATTGCCGATGTGCTCAATGCTCTGATGGCGATTCCAAACTTGATCGCCGTGCTTCTCCTGTCGCCGGTCATTGTCGCCGAGACGCGAAAATATATCAATAATCTGGATGCAACAGATGATACGCCGGTACCGGTAGTGAAGACGGGAAGGAAATAACTCATCAACATTTTGGAATAAAAAGGAGGACCGCAGCCCTCCTTTTTCTGTCATGTTTCTATTTTACTTTTACACGAACTTTCTTCGCGTATCCGTTTCTTGCATATACATATACGATGCATTTGCCTTTTCTTTTCGCCTTGATACGTCCGTTCTTTGAAACGGCCACGATCTTTCGATTGTTGCTTGCAAATCGAAGTTCTTTTGCATGTGCATTCGATAACGGTTTCTTATTCTTATCTACCAAAATGGTCTTGCCTTTAATCTTTGCACGCTTTCCAACCTTCAAATTGAACGTTTTCTTTGCTAATTTAATGGCTTTGACATTGGTACTCTTTGTATTTTTCCGTCCAACGATGTGCGCAGTAATGGTTTTACCAAGTACCACTTTCCGGTCACCATTCATCTTATATGCCTGCACATATATTTTGTAATTCTTCTTCAGTTTCAGTTTTTTGCCATTAACCTTGCGGATCTTTATTTTACTCTTATTACTATTATTTACCGAATTCAATGACTTGGCTGTGAATTTCTTTCCACAGTACTGAACATACACATCATAACCGGCTGCTTTTTTCAGTTTTCCCCAAGAAACCCGAATCTTATTACCTTTCTGGCTTACTTTCAGCTTCGCATTCATAATCAGCGAATTTTTCCTCAACTGTTTGGCAGAAACAGATGATACTGCCGGTTCCGTCACGGTTGGTTCTTCAGACGGCTGTTGTGGTGTAACGGATGGAGTTGCCGATGCACTCGGGGTAGCCGATGATACCGGGGATTCACTGACAGATGGTACCGGTTTTGTCTCTTTGTCATATGCCAATGCATAAACTGAGAATTTCTGCGCCCATACATACAGATAATCGCCTTCGATATAAAATCCTTCATGTGATGGATTTGTTCTTTCTGCTTCTGCCAATTCCGGAAGCAGCTCAACCTGTTCTGTCACACCATCGCTATGTTTGCGGTACAACATATAGCCGGTGCGGTTCTTTTCTTCATCGGAAAGCGGTTTTGCCAACAATACAAGGTCTTTTGTATCCTTGATATCAAAATCCTCTGATGTTCCATCCGCATTCATTACTGTCATCAACACTTTGAAATCAATAAACTCATCACAGGTCTTCTCCTGCGGAATCTGGTTTACAATATCCGCGTCTTCATTCTTATTGTCTACTAACAATTTAATATCTACATTTCCTTTGCCGCTTTGGACTGCCTCTACTGCCTTTTTATTTTCGGTAAAGACATCTGTATTATAAATCTTATCCAAACCGCCTGCTGCCACATCCGGTGCATTCAACTGCGTTTCTACCGTTGTATTTTTAGCAGAAACCGCTGTATTTCCCAGGGTAGTAGACGATCCATCCTTCACAATAACCATCGTAGTGCTATGATGCTCTCCATCGGATACAACTAAATTGTATACTCCATCCGGAATTTTATCGAAGGAAACATTTTCTCCGCCTTTTACATTTTCAGCTTTTTCTACTTCTGTATTTCCGACTTTCAGCCCCACTTGATAACTTTTGTTTTTGTCATCCGGATCACCCGCGATGACCAGATCCACTTTGCCGGCAGCGCCATTGTCTTTTGACTTGTTGTAATCTGCGACCTTTGCCTGATCAACCGTCTCTATCAAAACATTTTCTGCCTTTTCTTGTGTTTCGGTAACTGCTGTAACATCTGACGATTTGTCAACATTCTTTTTGGCCTCTTCTGCCTGCTTGCGGATATTCTCTTTCGCTTCTTCTTTCTGTGCATCCGACAGATTTTTCAATTTATCCACTGCCGCAATGCCGTTATTCATTTTCTTCTCAATATCTGCTTTCACAGCATCTTTATACTTTTCAAATGGCACAAAATTCACTTGAATCGAGGACTGATTTCCCGCTTTGTCCACGGCGATTATTTTTTGTACTTTTTCACTATCACAAGTAAGTGTGAATGTACCATTTTCTACTGCTACTTCATTTTCTTTCACGTAATCATCTGTGCCATCTGTCACATATACACTATCCAGATTCTCCTCTGTAATATGCACGGTGTAAGTGTGGCCGATATACAATTCCTCGCCATCCTTTACTCCCGTGATTACCGGTTTAACGGCATCTAATACCATTCCATCCGTAGAAATATAACGAATATTTCCGGCATTATCTTCCAGTTTCGCATAAATGACTGCCTTCCGGTCTGGTGTAACAGAGAACACTCCCTCGTATGTTTTCCATGCCTCTGTCTTCAAAGTGCCCACTTCTTCCTGAGTCAACGCCCTGTCTGACACATAATAGGAAATACTCTTAACTTTTGAACCGGCATCTTCTGCCGTGATCGTAACATCCTTGCTTTCGTTAAAGAACTTACCAAATGTAATAGTGTTAAGGAAGTTAGTCCACTTATTTTCCGCTACATCAATTTGTCCCGTTGGTTCTGTCACATCGGCGATGCCTTCCACTGTGATCTGTGTATCTGTCGTGATTCCGGAAATCTTGTACATTCCATCGCTCTCTTCTGAAATAACGCGACTGTTTGATCCATCTTTATCGGATGCTTTGACAGCAAAGGACTCTTGTTTACTATATCCGTCTGCCACATCCAGCGTGAGGGTTGCATTGCCATTCCACACTGTCTGTGAGACATCACTTTTCAAGGTATAACCAGTCTGCTTTTTCGGAATAATAATGTCTAACTTGCGTCCTTTACCAACGGTAACCTCTGTCACATCTGACGCATTGTAGTTTTTCTTTTCTGCCTCGCGCACTTCATAGGTTCCTTCCGCAAGCAGCATATCAGGATCCGTAACGTCTTCAAATGTCTCTTCCCCTTTTTTACGATATTCCATCGTGGTCGTCAGACCTTTGATCTGACCATCTGCTTTCTTTTCTATCGTCTCATCAACTGCGGTAATCTGTGGTGCTTCCTGTTCTGCCTTGTCGATGGTTAATACCGCATTTTCAAACTGAACATTGTATATATCACTCTCTGTCGGAGTGTAATACCCTCTTATCTCATAATTTCCGATTTCTTCTCCTGGCTCTCTTTCAAAAGATATACCATCGATTTTCGCATCCGATGTCTTCCCTGATATAGTAAGCTTATAAGAAAATTTGGGATCTTTTTCTCCATATTTTTTCTTTGCATTTTGTATAATAACCTTGACTTCCTTTGGCAGGATTCGGGCTGTAAGTTTCCCGTATAAGGTGTAATATCCTGTCTTCTCAACCTTATAATAAATGGTCTTATCTGTCCTCACATCAGAAAAGGAATATGGTTCGCTGCGGTATTCTCCATCCAAGCTGGTACTATAACTTACCGTCGCTCCTTCCACACTTGTCTCCGCTTTTATCACATGAGATTTTTCGTCATATTCTCCCTCATAGGAGGTTTCAACAACATCCTGGAACATCTTCATCGTTTTTACCGTCAATCCCTCCGATATTTCAGAAGAAAGCGCGGTATCTGTTGCCATATAACGTGTCTTAATAACATACGTTTTCCCAGACTCCAATTCCGTAAAGGATACTTTGTTATCTTCGCCCGGAGTTTTCCAGGTTTTACCATCATCAATGCTGTATTCCTGACCGGAAGCTCCATTGATAACAATACTGTCTGTCGTTGTTATTACATCACTACTCTTGATTTCATCCGGAGCGCTATTGTCTACATTTGGTGCCTGTGGATTCTCCGGTGAGTCCGGTCTTCTAGGAATAGAAATAGAAGCCGGATCATAGTTCGTATCCTCCGTCGCACGTTTCTGTATCGTCAGTATACTTCCATACCATTCGTCCTGAAATTTGACACCGAGTTTTTTCTCTTCATCGTATTTTCCGGAATCCACAAGAGTTCCATTTTTATCAAACAATTGATATGTCATATCATCCTTGATTACCAGCTTCCAAGTCTTGTCACTTGTATTCTGTGTAATATCATAAGTCCCTGCTCCATCAAAACCACTGATGGATTCCTCTTTATAACTGATAGAAAAGCAAAGGCTCTTTTTCAGTTTGTCTAAAGAAGCTTTTACATCCGGATTCAAACTGGAATAATATGTAAGTGAATCATTTCTTCCTGCTTTTATCGTTTCCAAATTGAACGTAAGTGCAATACCTGTGTCTCGTTCCACATATCCATTCGTATCAGATGTAGTCATCGAGATATCCGAATCCTCCGCATAATTTTTTTCCGTAACCGGTGCACTGTCCCACAAATAACTATCATATGCACTACCAGGTGCCAGACTGGTCATGATAGAGGCCTTGGCTCTATTATCAACCGCGAGGAAAAAGAAACCTCCCAAAGTAACCGGTCCTCTGGAAACTACCATTGCATAGTTATCTGCGCCGGCACTTTTTGTTAAAACCGGATTACAAACCACTTTATTATATGTATCATAGGTCCCATTCAACTGCTGATCTTGATCCGGGTCAAAACTTCGTATAAAGCGGGCATCCTCAATCTTCTTATCTCCCAGATTTTTTATCAAAACATCCGTTTTATACTCCAGATCATCGACATCAAAGGTGTAAACGATTGTAATCTGTATATTTTCTTTGGTCACGCCCTGCACCTGTGCCTGCAGTGTATCCCCGGATGAAATATTCGTAGCCTGTGGCTCTGTCTTCCAAGCGCTGACAACGGTTGCTGATGTACGATCTGAAACTGCATAACTATATGTTTGTCCATCTATTTTATAGGCAAATGTCCATCTTTCTTCCGGGCTTCCCGGCAAAAAGAAATCTCCCATAATCGGCGAATTTCCTACATTCCAGCCATCCTGATCTGCCTGCAGCCCGAGTCCCCGGTAATCATCATGAGGGTGAAATGCCTTATCTGTATGGCTTGAATTATTTACAGAATCTTTCGGGAGTTTCGATGTACCAAAACTTCCGTGTTTACTGATTCCTACTTCAATATAATTTCCTCCCAAAAACACATTTCCATCACTGTCTGTACAGGATCTGGCTCCCGGCAGTCCGGCAGCCGCTTGTACCTGCTTGATATTTTGTGGCAGACTCACGGAAGTAAGTATCATTGCCAACGCTAACGTCCAAGCAGATAATTTATGAATAATCGTTCTTTTCATTTACAAATCCTCCTAGTATAATAATGGTGTAGTCAATCAAGACTACTTAGTTAATAAGTT